>MDTG01130186.1_pt1 | contig 28508 bp, 21 predicted proteins | sample 811421 | NCBI WGS metagenome assembly MDTG01 (sample SAMN05326645, study PRJNA326480) | marine metagenome | isolation source: seawater | place: Pacific Ocean: South East | collected 2011
ATGGTCCTAAAATATTTTTATCATATAATGCTGGAGAACTAACTAATCCAGAATTGTATTTATTACCAAATGCTCGTCTTAATTGTGTACGATTAGCAGCACGTTCACCACCATTGACAACATGACCAATTAATATTGCTTGATGACCTCTAGAGCCACTACCTAATTGTGTATGATCAAATGACATTTTTATAATAATATATTATTTTTATAAAAAAAATATATTTTTATTTGAAAAATATTTATTATTAATTAATTATTAATTATACAAAAGCACTAAATATTTATTCACACATAATTCGCGGTGCAATATTCATTGTTAACAATTCTTGAAATAATAATTTACAAGAATATGGAATTTCTACATATTTAAAATCTGTTCTATTTTCACATGTATTACAAATATGAATATGTTCTTTATTATTATAACAAGCAATCATACCACATTTATTACAAATATGAACACTAAATGTATCAGATGCATCATATAACCTTCCTTTTGTAAATCGTGAAGCACCATGTGATACCATACAATCTCGCTCCATTTCTCCAAAACGAAGACCACCATCACGCGCCCTACCTTCTGCTGGTTGACGTGTAAGATTTACCATAGGACCAATACTCCTAGAATGTTGTTTATCATTTACCATATGTTTAAGTCTTTGATAAAATGCTGGACCAATAAAGATACTACTTTCCAATTGTTCACCTGTAAGTCCATTATACATAATTTCATTACCTTTGGATTCATATCCTACTTTTTGTAATTCATCAATAATTGTTTCTATTTTAAATTCACAAAAACTAGTTCCATCACCAAATAATCCAAGCTGTAATAAAACTTTTCCTAAAAGAGTTTCTTTGAGTTGTGCAATAGTCATACGACTTGGAATAGCATGGGGATTAATAATAATATCTGGTTTTAATCCGTCTGCTGTAAATGGCATATTTTCTTCTGGAATAATATTACCAATAGTACCTTTTTGGCCATGACGGCTAGAAAACTTATCACCAATTACCGGTTTACGATAATTACGAACTCGGACTTTACAAAAATTATAACCATCACCATTACAATCAATATAATTTTTATCAATATATGTTTCTTCATGTGTTCTATAAATATGACTCTCATCAGTATATTTAATTGTTTTTGTATAATCATTTTTATTTTCTTTAATTGGTAAAACTTTTGCAATAATTACATCTTTATCTTCTACAATTGAATTTTCCGGAATTACACCATCAGAAGTTACTTTATCATAATTGGCAAATTTTATATTTTTTGTTTTTGTTTTATCTGGTTTACAACGAATTTCTTCATTGCCAAATATTTTTTTATCTTCATCTTTTTCAGTATGATAAATTGTTGCCAAAAATAAACCACGATCAATAGATGATTTATTAAATAATATACTATCTTCCTGATTATATCCGGTATGACTAGCAATAGCAACAATTACTTGTTCACCAGATGGAATATTGTTTAATTTAATAATATTCATAATACGAGTATCTACTAAAGGTCTCATTGGATAACTTAAAACATATGCAGTTTTATCCATACGATTATCAAAATTAGTTACATACATACCAATTGCTTGTTTACCCATGGCCGATTGGTACGTATTTCTAGGTGATTGATTATTTTCAGGAAATGGAATACAAGACGCTAAAATTCCAAAAATAGTACTTGGATGAATTTCACAATGACTATATTTATATATATATTTATCAGATTGTTCATTTAAAACATTAGGTTTCATTGCAATCATAGCATTATTTTGTTCATAAGAATCTAAATATTCTATTATAGAATCACCAATATTACCAGAATACAATAAATCATTGAAATCATATTCCCCATTATCAAGTTTTCTAAATATTTCATTTTTATTTAAATTATTATAAACAATATTATTATTTTTAATTTTCAAAAGAGGACGTGATAATCTTCCAGCATCATTACATATTTTAATTTCTTTCAATTTACAATTAAAGATAATAGATGTGTAAATATTAATAATACCTTTATATTTTTTATCTTTTAAATTATTATATACACCAATTGGATCATTTGTTACACCAACCCAACAACCATTAATAAATACTTTAACAACATCATAAAGATCATTTGGTTTATCAATAAAATCATCTATTGAACTAATTAATGGCAAAGTATAATCATATAAACCAGTACTATTTGATGGAATTGTTATATGACACATATAACTCATATTTTTAACAATACCAACACTTGCACCCTCTGGTGTTTCTGCTGGACAAAGAAATCCCCATGAAGAATTATGAAGTCTACGAGGTGGAACTAATTTACCACTCTTATCAATTGGTGTATTAATTCTTCTTAAATGACTAATACTGGAAATATATGTTAGCCTATTTAATACTTGTGCTACTCCTACTTTATTACTATTAATTTGTTTAATTCCAAAATCACCTGTTGCTAATGCTCGTTTTAGACCATTTTCAATAGTTGTAGATTTAATAATTTTATAAATATTAGTACTATTAATAATATTATCATAATCTTCATTAGATTTCCAAGATCCATTATTAATTTCCCGTGTTACCTGTTTTTGTAAATCTTTCACAAGTTTATTAAAATAATTTCTAAATAAATTATTAAGAAGACTACCAGTCAAATCAATTCTTTTATTTAAATAAGAATCTCTATTAGATTCTTCAATCCAACCAAACGAAGTTTGCAAAAGAATATTTGACATATATCCAAGCATATAAATTTTCTGAACATCTGTTTTACAATGTGGAAATATATCATTATTAATAACCTCTAATGCAAACTCATTCTTTTTCTTTGTTCCTGTTTCTTTATCAACATTTAATGGAGTATATATAACATTAGATGTAATATATCTAATTGCATCATTATAAGACATTATAGTATTTGAATCCACAATAGATGCTTGAAGTGCATATAACATTTTTTTATTATTTTTTTTATCAATATTTAGAAGAATTTTTTCACAAATTTCTTTATCACTAATAATATTAAATGCACGGAAAATAATAAATAATGGTATTGGATTTTTAAGTCGTGGAATTTGTAAATATAGAGCATATCCAAAACCATTATTTTTTGATGAAATCATAATATTTATTTGTTTTGGTGAAATAAATTTCCAATCCGGAATAGATTTTAATTCAGACATATATGACCATTTTGTACTTATTTTACTTACATTGAAACAATAAATTTGATTTTCTGCTGCACGCTCTTGTCCAATACATGTTTTTTCAGAACCATTAATAATAAAATAACCACCGGGATCCATTTTACATTCTCCAGTTTTATGAATATCGAGATGTTTATATTGAGATAATACACAAATATTAGATTTTAACATAATAGGTATTTTACCAATGTTAACACGTTTAATTATCTTATTATAAGTTAATATATTTTTAAAATTTTCACCATTACGTACAATACATTTTATATTCAAATCAAGAGTCATTGCACTAGAATATGTAAAATTTCTAAGACGTGCTTCTTGTGGAAATAAAATTTTAGTAGCACCATTATTTTCATAAATTTGTGGTCTATATATGTTAAAATTTTCAAAATTCACAAACATTTCCAGTCTATAAAGATTATGTTCTTTAATAAAATCATTTTCACTACAAATATGAACAGGATTAAACATAGATATGGTATTTTCAATTTGACTAGCCACAAAATAATTATATGATTCTAATTGATGTTTAACTAATTGTTTTAAATGTTTATTTCTAAAGTATGATTCAATAATACACCAAGGAATTGATTCATCATTATAATCATTATTTTTGTCGCATCCTATAGTATTATTAATCATATTACTTAATAAGTAAGTGTTATGTTTTTAAATGAATTTAAAAAATATAAAAATCAATTTTTAAAAAATTTAGTTATTTTTTATTATTTTTTCTTATTTTTTTAAGTAAAAAAAAGTATATATTAATAATTAAATTATATAAATATGTCTGACAATAAAAGAACGTTAAAAATTAATCCAGAATTATTTGCTTTAAATGGAAGAAAAAATAAAAAAGAAAAAAGTAGAAAAATAAAACCATTAATAGATGAGGAAAATTCGTCTAAAACAAATAAAGTAAAAAAAGAATTAATGAAAAAAGTAAAAGATTATCAAAAAAATAAAGAACAAGAAAAAATAGCAGAAGAAAAAAAAGAAACAAATATATTAAATTCAAATATTTTTGAAGAACATAAATTTGAAAACACTGATTTTGAGAGAGAATTTAATACATCTCTCAATTTTTTGCAGGATTTAGCAAAAAAAAATAGAGAGAAAAAAAGAAAAAAAACAATTAAAAATAATAGTGCAATAGAAATTGAAATGGAATTACCAACTAATTTAAGTAATAATGAACCGAATTATGGATGTCTTAAAAATGGAACAAAACCAACATATAACCAATTAAATAAAACACAAAAAAATAATGATAATAGAAGAATTAAAATTGTACTGGAAAATAATGATACTGGTGATAATAATTATAACAATATTATAGAAAAAAATGAAACAAAAAATGAAACAAATAATGAAACAAAAAATGAAACAAATAATGAAACAAATAATGAAATAAAAAATGAAACAAATAATGAAACAAAAAATGAAACAATAAATGATACAAAGAATACAATGAGAGAAGATGAAGATTTTACACAATTGATGAATGATAAAATAGAAAAAATAAATAATTTGGAAATAAATACAACAGATACAGATTTACCAAAAGATATAAAAAATTTATTAAACAATGAAACAAATAATTTAAAAATAAATGAAAAATTAATAGCAACACAAGATTTAATAAATACTGATTTAAAAGATAGTAATTTATTAAAATTAGAAGAAATAAACTATGATAAATTACCAAAAATAAATAGAGTTACACGTAAGAAAAAATATAAATTAGGAAAAATAAAAGGAAACAATCATGTTGGTGTTTTAATAAAAAATAGAGATACACAAAAAAATATAAAAAATGAAATAGGTTTATTACGAACAAAATCAATACAAGAAATTAAAGACTATTTGAGGCAAAAAAATTTAATAAAAGTTGGAACAGAAGCACCAAATGATGTAATTAGAAAAATTTATGAAGATTCTATAATCAGTGGAGATATTGAAAATAATAATGATTCTAATATGGTACATAATTTCTTAAATTATTAAACCTTTGAATATTTAAAATGCTGGTATTTAAATATATAAAGATATTTTTTTGTTATAATAAAATAGAAAAAGCTAAATATGTTCTAGAAGTTTTAGAATTTATAACGGAAAAAGAAGGCGATAATAGTTGGTTAACACAAGGTGGGAAAATTAAACATATTGGTTATATGAAGGGAAAATTCAAAACAAAAAAAGATGCTGTTTCATATTATGATAGGCATAATCCACATATGAGATCTTTAAATGCTCACAATACTTATATAAGTGATTGGGATCCAAATACAAAATTACTTTATATTGTAAGAGATGATTATTTTATAAATGCAACAATAGATTGTTTTTCGATTGATGATAATTATGATATTAATTCGACTGAAGGATTCATATCCATTGAATGTAAATGGTTAAAATAGGCGTTTTAAATGTACAAAGGTGTAAAAAATAATATAACAATTAATATAACAATTAATATAACAATTAATATAACAATTAATATAACAATTAATATAACAATTAATATAACAATTAATATAACAATTAAATGATAATATTTTATTTTTTATTAGATATTTTATAAACTATAAATAATAAAAATATTATTAAAAGAACATAATAAGTTTCATTAATAAAATCTTTTTTTATTATTTTTGAAATATCATTTAATGTAAAATTATCATTATTATTAAAATTATTATTTTCCAAATTATTTTCTTGCAAATGATTAATTACATTATTATATAAATTTTCAAAATCTTCAATAACATATACTTTTGATTTTAATGTTCCTGATTTCATTTAATCTCCTATTTTAACATGAAATTCCTCATTGTTGCGTGTACCACTACCATATAAATGTACTTTTCCTTGACCACAAATAGGAGGTTCAAAATTAAAAATTTCATTAAATAAATTATTCATACTACCAGCAGTTTTTGAAACTGAACCAAACATACAATTTATCAATCCATCTCCACAAGTATTATCAACTACTTTATATAAAGGTTCTGTTTTATTTCCTATTTTACAATTTCCATATTCACTTAAAAATTTATTGCCTAATTTACCATTACATTTAGGATTTAATGTGCTCTCTACATTAGTTGTTAAATTAGATATACTATCTAAAGAATTTACTGCTGCAGTTGTTGTTTTTTCTAATCCTAATGGTTTATTATCGGGTAGATCTTGACTTCTATCTTTAAAACATGAGCCAATTATTTCACTATTAGTTGCTTCTTTTATTGAAAATTTTGTCATAATTTTTATCAATTTATATATATTATAATAAAAAAATATATATATTATAATAAAAAAATATATATTATAATAAAAAAAATATATATATTATAATAAAAAAAATATATATATTATAATAAAATAAAAATTTTATTCAATTATTATTAATAAAACCCGTCATATTGTTTATATTATCTTTTTCTTTATCCCTTGTTTGCTCTTCCTTTTGTTTACGTCTATTTCTTCTTCTTCTTCTTTTGGAATTTCCTTCAAAAATAGTAAAATAATTATTTAAAAAATAAATAATAAAAATAATTAAAATAGAAATAATTAATATATTTGTCATATTAAAATTTTTATTTAAATTTGTTATAATTTTCTTCATAATATATTAAAATATTTTAATATAATTATATAATATATCAAAATGCTTTTTACAAAAAATAATAGAAGCCAAATTCAAAAAAATGAATCTTGGAAAACACAAACAAATAGTATATTAGTACCAAAAAATATACTAAATAGTTCATCTACTTCTTTTAATGATGTTGTTAAAATGAAATGGCCTTCTGATTGCGAAAATAAAACAAAATATAAATTTAATGCGAATCCAATAAAACATTATAGAAAGCAATATAGTAAAGCAAATTCATTTAGTAATTCTTCAATAATAGGATTTTTAGATAAACCAGGAAATTATATTGTAACAGATTCCTCTAATTGTAAAAGTTGTGCCGGAATAAATTCGCAAAATTTAAATATTCATTTTCTACAAGATACAGATAATTTTGCAAAATCTGGAGATTGGACATATGAAGCAAGCTTAAATAAAATGGTTTGTACAGCTTGCAATCCACAAACAATGATTATTAAAAGAGCAACAACAATTTTAGATAAACATTATTCTTCATCAAATAGAGAATATTTATATAAAAAATGCAAAACGTTTGATCAAAATGCTTTACAAACCAATGAAAATATTAATTGTAATAATCATCATTTTGGTTGCAATCCAACTATTAAACATAGTAATAAAAAATATGGAACATCACAACCAATAAGCAGTTCTTCTAGAATAACTGCACTAAAATATGGTTGTAGTAATCCAAATAATAGGAGATGTGTAATAAGAAGAACTGATTTTAATGATACTAATTTATGTGGTGATTTATGTGGTGATTTAACACCAGAAGCATTACAAAATCCTGGCTGTGTTGGATGTATAAAAGATAATAAAATAAGAAGAAAAAGAATAAATATTTTACATTAAAAATAAAAAATAATTAAATAATAATAAATTTTAAATTTTTATTATTTAATTGTATATTTATTGTATATTATATATTGTATATTTATTGTATATTGTATATTTATTCAATATTTTTATTTATTGCAAAATTATATTTATTGCACCAAGTTATTGCTTTTTGAATATTTATATTTTTAAGTACTTCAATCTTTTGATGATATTTTTCTTTTTTTGTAAAATTATTATCTAAGCAAATGTATTTATCATTAAATATACGTAAATCATTAATAGAAAAATCTTTTATATAATCTGTTGTTTTTTCATTATGATCATCTAATATAAAGTTTTGAGTATCATTTAATAAGCCTGATGTTGAACTTTCTAATAATGGAGATGAGCTATTATCATATGTAAATATAAATTCATTTGAAGTATTTGAAGTATTTGAAGTATTTGAAGTATTTGAAGTATTTGAATCAGAATTTTTATAATTTAAATATTCTCTTATTAAATTTAATGTAGAATTAATATTTTCAATTTGTTGTTGACCATATATAGCATTTATTTCTTCCAATTTACTTTTAAATAAGTTTGGAATTTTTATATTAAATATGCTTCTAATATTTTCAATATTATTAATAATTTTTTCAAAATTTATAATCAAACTATCTAAAAATTCATTATGATTATTTCTATAACCTTTACATATTATATATTTTTCAGAATTTGCTATTCTACTTGTAAATGGTTTATAAATAAAAATATTTTCATACATATTACATAATATAAAAACAAGTTCTACACTAAATAGTTTAAATATATCAAATATTTTCAAAATAAAATTCCCACCTTTTTTCTGTAAAACTAAAGCATAAACTATTTGTGCAAATACTAATTTTAATGACATATGTTCTTGGTTATTAAAATCAACAGAAAAATCTATACCACCATCTCCAGTAATATAATCCATAGAATTTTTAAATTTATTTTTTATATATAATAAGTTGTCTTTTAATAGCAAATTTCCTGTTTTAGTTTTACCTACTTCTATAAAAACATTTTTATGATTATTTAAAAAAGTCTTGCTTTTTTTCCATGATGGTATGTTAATATTATCAGAAATTAATGTTATACCATAATATAAATCATCATCATTGTTTCTAATATATGTAAATGCTTCTATAAATCCACCAGGACCTTCTGCCAAATGAAAACATTTAATATTTTCTTTATTTGTTAAAAAATTAAATACTTTAATAATTTCAATCATTTTAAAAAAAGAACGGCTTAATGGTTTATATTTCGAGACAGAATAATTTGTTCCTGGTATATGAGTATGTATAAATTCATAAGGATTAGTTATTTTTTTATGAAAATCCCAATGTTCATTTAAATTATCAATTTGTTCTTTTATTTTACCTAAATAATTATTTAAGGAATATGATAAAAAATTAGTATTTTCATTTTTATTTTTAAAAACTATATTTAAATGTAAATTATTATTAATTAAACTAGGCAAATTAATATATGACATATTTAATTATTATTATTGTTAATACTAACTATATTAATAATATCGGTTTATGTTCTTTTATAATTATTAAAAAAATATTTAATGTTTTCTTCCGCGTCTGCTACGACGAGAACGTTTAGATTTATGAGCACGTGATTTTCGGTGTGGTTTGCGTGATTTTCTTAATGATTTTCTTAATGATTTTCTTCTGCGTTTACGGCCACCATCTTGTACATCTGCTACATTTTGATCTTGTACAACTTCATTTACATTGCTCATAGTCTCGTTTAATTCTTGCATATTTATATATATTGTAAATAAAAAAATTATAAAAAAATATAATTAATTTATTTTATTTTAATTATTTTTTTCATCTTTTGTTAAATTTTAATTTATTTTAATTTATTTTAATTTATTTTAATTTATTTTAATTTAATTTAATTATTTTTTTGATTTTTTTGATTTTTTGTCAAATTTAATTTAATTATTTTTTTTGATTTTTTTGATTTTTTGTCAAATTTAATTTAATTATTTTTTTGATTTTTTTGATTTTTTGTCAAATTTAATTTAATTATTTTTTTGATTTTTTATCAGATTTAACTTTTTCTTTGGCTTCTGCTTTTTCTTTTTCTTTTAATGCTTTCTTTTCATTTTTTGCTTTTTCTTTTTCTTGTTTTAATTTAAGTTTTTCTTCTTCCCGTTGTTTTTTCTTTTCTTCTGCTAAAGCTATTTTTTCATCTATTGTTAAATTTTTCTGTATTGTTTTATTTTCCGGTTTTGATTGTTCTACTAAATCTTTTAATAATTTTCCAGGTTCTTTTACATCTTCCATTTTAGTTATACCTTCTTTCTCTTCTTTTTCCTCTTTTTCTTTTAAAAATTTTTCAGCTAATTTTTTAGATTTTTCTTCTATGGTTTTTTCTTTTAAATTTACTAAATCTTTATCTATTTCATGAAATTCATTTTCTAAATCTTTATTTTCTTCTTCTTCTTTTAAAGCTGTTTCTAATTTATCTATTTTATCGCTATTAGTTTTATCAATATTACGAATTTTCTTAAATATAAAATAATTATTGAAAAATGAGATTTGCTTTTCTTCATTACTCATAGTAAGAGTAGTACCTATTTTCATTTCTAAACGTTTATCTTTCTTAATTTCTTCATTCATAAATTTATATAATTCTTCAAATGTTCCCATTGAACCTGGTAAGTTTAATTGTTTATATTCCGTATCCTTAAGTAAAATAAAACCATAATCTTCCATTAGTCTAACCAAATAATCAAAATTTACTAAATATTCCCTAAATGTTTTATTAATAGTTTCTTGATATACATCAATAGCATAACCAATACAAGATTCATCATTATTAAACTCTTGATTTTCATATCTTTTTGTTATTTCCCATATTTTATTTTTATCCCTAAATAAACTCCTAGATTGTCCATTATTTATATTTTCTAAATAATTGAATATTTTTTTACCATTATAACAACAACCAATAAAATATCCATTTAATGCTGTACATTGTGATACATTATTTAAAAATTCATTTAAAATATCGCGATTTTCAAACATATAATGAAAAGCAAATTGTATAGAGCTTACATTAAAACCATTTTTTCCTATTCCAAAATTATTATAAACACCTTTTCCTAAAGTCAAAGCATTTTTTGTACCTTCACCAAAAATAGCTTTAATAATATTTTTATTTTTTTCATTACCAAATGCATCTCCCGATTTTATATTTTTACTACTATTACCATTTATAAATAATGCTCGAGGCATAACTGCATATTTTTTTTGATAATTTAAATATCTAGCACATGCTCCATCCATTCTATTTTCAATATTATCTTTTGATAAATCTATTCCAAGAACAAATGCTAATTTTGCATTTATCCATTTTGGTAAATCTCCGCCTTTTCCACAAGCATAATCTATTAATGTATTTCCTGGTACAATAATTCTATTTATTAAAATATTTTTTACATATAAATTATGAAAATCTCTTAATGATTTTGTAAATGTTTTATTTGTTACTTTATTATAGTATACATCATCATCATTATTATCATAAATTATTTGTTTTCCAGTCATAATAATATTTTCAGTTATAGGTTTATGAATAGATTGCCAATTAGAATTTGCTACGTGATACGCATTACCATAATTTTTTTCACCGCTTCTCAATTCAGATGTTTTATCGTAACGAACACGTAAAGGTACCCATCTCCAAAATTCAGGTTTTGTAGAATCATAACTAAATTCAACTATGGTATTATCTTCAATTTCTTCTCCTTCTAAAGTATATATTTTTAAGTTATTTGCATTATCAACTTTACCCATAATATTACACAACCCTGCATTATTATCGCTTGGGTTTGTTGGATAAAATCTTGCAGGTTTATAGTTACTATAATTACTATTTTTTGTATCCTTATTATCTTTATTATCTTTATTTATATTATCATTGATAACATCATTAAATGGATTAATATAACCATGTCTTTTTTCATCAAAACCAACAAGTAAAATAAGTGTATAATAAGTTTGAATATCATTATTACTAGTCATTGAAATACCATCACTATGAATATTTCCAACAATTTTGGAACCATATTCATTTTTTTTAAATTTTACTAAGAAATCAATAGTATTGAATTCAGGAGGTTTCCATTTAAATGATTCATTCCAAGTAACACGAATATTAGGTGCTATTTTTCCAACAACATTACTAGCAACACCTGTATTTGCAGGAGTAAATATAATTCCATCTGTATTATATTCATATAATCCCTTTTTTATACTATTTAAAATATTTGTACAACCATCAAATATATTATTTGCAAAGAACTTTTTAACAACAATTTTAAAATGATTTAAAGATCCCGAAATAACCGATTTCATATTCATTTTTTTAACAACACTATTTAATATTACCAAACGATTATTAGCTTTTATTTCTTTAATATCTTCTTTAACGGTGTCTTTATCTTCATCTAAATCTTCTTCATCTGTATCATCTGCACCATCTTGTTTTTTTGTTTTTAAAGTTTTTTGTTTATCCTTTTTCATATCTTTTTCCTTTTTTTCTTTTTCTTTCTCTTTTTCTTTTAAAATATTTTCTATATTTATAAATGGTAACATTGTTAAATTTCGTGTATTAATATAATATATATCAAAACAAGCGTATAGATTTATATATTCACCATTTTTATTATGTAATATATGTTCACCATCAATAATAGTATTAAAAATTTCTTTATTTTCTGTAAAACAACCAGTAAACTCAATATTCATATTTGTTGTTAATAAATACATTTTACCTTTATCATCAATGTATAATAATTTTCTAGATCCATCTGCTTTATCTGTCACAGTATAATTATTTCTAACATTAGGAATGCTAGAATTTGTTTCATTAATATCTTCTTCATTTAATAAATTAATCATTTGTAATGTATTGGATGATGGACCAATAAAATCTTTATTTGTTATTTGTTTTTGTTTATCATATTCTTGACCTTTAATTAATTTCATATAATTTTCTTTAATAAAATTTTGCTCATTAATAGAAATAGGAAAATTTGTTTGTTGTAAACCAATTAAAACATATTTTATTGCTTTTTTAAATAATTCATATAAAAATATACCTGTTTCAAAATTTGTATCAATACTCACTTGATTATTATTACATTCAATCTCAATTTCATAATGTTCCATAGAATTAAAAACATCCGAATCTTTAATATTAAATTGTGGAATCATTTTACCATTTACTATTTTTGATGTTTTTACAATACTAAGATGTATAGCAAAAGGAAAATCAGGATGAATATATTCAAATCTTTTAATATGTCTAAAAATTTTTTTTGTAGAAGACCATTTGTTAATAATAGTTTGTATTTTTTCATCTTGAATATTATATTCATTTTCTACTTGAAAAGATAACCTAAAATTAAAATCATCAAAATCTAATGGATAAATGCTTTTATCTTTATATTTAAAATATTCTTTTTCTAGAAAATTAATATTTTCACTATCAGTTATATCATCTATAGTATTATATTTACAATAATGTGAAATATTAGGTAAACCATTTAATTGTGTTCGTATATTAGAAAACTCATTATCCATAATAATTTTTAAAAAGTAATTTTCATTGTTTAATTTAAATCCAAAATTCATTAAACTTTTAACAACATTATAAAAATCTATTTTTGTAATATTTTTAATTTTTTTTGTTCCAAATCTCACTTCTAATTCTGGATTAACATTTTCAGAAAATTTTGTTAAATTTTCTAAATATAAATTTAATACTCTTTTAAATGCTTTTGTATTTTCACTATCATCACTATTTTCAATTACTGATTTTAATTTTTTTGAAATTGTTTTATTAGATGATTCATTAATAGAATCTTTTTGAATTTTAGTTTTTGACATAATAATATATATAAATGGTTATTATTTATTAACTATTTTAATAAATAATATTCAATTTTATAAAAATAAAATAAAAAAAATACAAATATTTATTTGTTAATCCAATAATTTTAATTTAATAATTTATAAATTTCTTCATACATTTCTTTTTTTGTCTTTTTTTTAGAAACATTATAAACATTATAAACATTTATTTTTAATTTATTACAAATATTAATTAATTCGTCTAATTTATAACTACTAAATGCTTTAATCGGTTTGTCTAAATTTTCTAAATAATAATAATTATCAAGTATATTGCTTATAAACAAATTACTAATATTTTCTTCAATATTTATTTCCAATTTATTAGATGTTGAATTATAATCAAACCTTACAAATTTGTAATTAATAAATTTTTTATAATTATTATCATTATTAACATTATTATCATTATTATTATTATTATTATTATTATTATCATCATCTTCTTGAAAAATATTATCATAATTAAAATAAGTATAAGTATTATTACTTTTAATAACAAAAACGTTCATTTTATGTAACATTATTAAACATTCAAATGTATTAATAGAAATATTTTTGGAATTTAATAATTCATCTTCTACATTGTTTTTTTTAAATTTATATTTTTTCAACATATCTTTTATTTCTTTATTATTATGAATTTTATTAACAATATTTATCTTAAAATCTTTTTCTTCTTTCATTATATTTAAATTCTCCATATCATCATCTTCCATATTTTTATATAATTTATAAAAACACCAAAACAATTTATCTTCATAAAATAATTTTTTCTTTTCATTATATTTTCTTTGCATTTTGTTATAGTCTATTGATGCTAATTTTTTTAATTTTTTATTATCTTGCAATGAATTAATATTATCTATTTTATTAACATTTTTGCTTTGTGTAATATCTTTACTTTGTGGAATATCTTTACTTTGTGTACTATCTTTACTTTCTATAATATTTGTATTATATAACATATATTTTTTAAGATCACTAATTTTAATATTCTCAAAATTGTACATATTTATTTATATTATTAATATTCTTCAATTAATATATAAATATATTCTTCAATTAATATATAAATATATCTTTAATTTTTTTATTAAAATATTATAATTATTTATTAAAATATTATAATTATTTATTAAACTATTATAATTATTTATTAAAATATATATTTTCAATTTTTTCTTTTTTTTCCTCCATTTTTAAAATATCATTTTCTTGTGTTTTCACATAATTTAAATATGTTTTTATATCATTAATTATTTTTGTATCCAACATATTAAGATTTATAAATATACCATTATTATTTTCAGTTAATTCTATATTATTTTTTTTTATTATTTTACCTATTTCTATATGATGTATAATATCTAAACCTTCTATATTTTTTCTTAATTTATCTAATTCAAAATAATTAATAGAATCATTATTTTCTTGTAAATCATTTTCAATGATTAGAGACATAATATAAAAAATAATACTTATATTTTTAATATTATTTATTTTATTTTTTATTTTTATTTTTTATTTATTTTATTTTTTATTTATTTTATTTATTTATTATTTATTTTATTTATTTATTATTTATTTTATTTATTATTTATTTTATTTATTATTTATTTTATTTATTATTTATTTTATTTATTATTTATTTTATTTATTTATTATTTATTTTATTTATTTATTATTTATTTTATTTATTTATTATTTATTTTATTTATTTTATTTATTTTATTTATTTAGTTCTTGAATAAGGGTTTTTTCTTTATCAATATTATCTAACTCAGCTATAATTGAAATATATTTATCATTTAATTCAAAACGTTGACCAATTATGTTAACATTTATTATATCATTTTGTTTAATTGTACTAAAATATTCATTATCATAATGATGATCTCTTGCAATAAATATTAAAAATGGATTATCATCATCGTTCAACTCTGCTCTAATACCAATTTTTGTAATTGATTTAACAATGCAACTTAATTGCATTGCTTCAACAGGATTACTTATTAAACATTCATATAAAACCTGAAATTGAACATTATTAGAATATAATTCGCCACAAGAATAAGACATTAATTTTATAGAATCTGGTTTAATATATCCTTCTCTAATACATAAACCTTCTTTTTGTTTAAGAATATTTTCAAATGTTTCTTCTAAATTAGAATTAATATTTTTGAAATCAATATTAATTTTTTCACTTAATATATTTTTAACATATATATTATTTGTATTACCTTTATTATTTTTTTTATTTGAAATTATTTTTTTTACTTCTTTTTTTTGTGATGATTTCATTAATATATTAAAATAAATTTATATTTAATATATTGTCAAAAATAAATTCAATTTTATTAATTAATTTAAAAAAAATCTTTCAATTTTCAATAAAATTTATTTATTACTGAATAATTAAAATTATAAAACCATAATTTATCTTCTTTTTTTATTAAATTATAATATCTTAAAATTATTTCGATTAAAATACAATACATTGATGTAGTTAATTTTGGTAAATTATTTATTTCTAATAATTCTACTATTTTAATTAAATCTATTTCAGAATCCTTATTTTTTTGCGCAAATGTTGTACAAACTTTTCCAGAATTATATAATCCTGGAGTTTTTCCATCTTTTAATAATTTTATTTTGAAATCATAATCATAATTTTTATCATTGCTATATTCTTTCAAAAATCCAATAACATTTTTATCTTTTGATAAATCTATATTAAATTTTCTTTGTATTACATCGGATAAATTATTTTCATAATCATATGGTTTTGCTAATTCTAATACATTTTTTTTATTTAAAACAAAAAATATAAATTTATTATCTTTATTTGTAGCATTTTTATATATATCATCTACAATTAATGGATTGAAAATAAAACCACGAATATCATTATTTTCTATTAAATTAAAATCATAATAATTTTTTAATAATATTAATAAATTCTTTTCATTTTCAGTTTCATAAAGAAATTCATCATTTAAATTATATATATATTCTATCAATGATTTATGTTCATTAAAACTTAATTTATCAATCAAAACATTTATTACTATTTCAAAAATATGTTTTTTAACTATAGTTACTTGATCAATTGAAGTATTGTTTGATTCAAAATTAAATAAAGAATTTGAAATTTTTGGATTTTTAAAAACATTAAATAATTCAGCTAATAATATTATATGATCTTTTTTATTTTTAATTAATTTCAGAAAATCTTTATTATAAGATATTATATTATTGTATGTTTCAACTAAATTATCAAATATATCATTTCTATTTCCTGTTCTTGATGTATAAATATCATCTTCTTTAAATTCATCTACAATTTTTATATTACTCATTTTATATTTTTTCTTATCTATTGGTTTTTTAATATTATCGGAAACTTTAAATTCTAAATTTTCTAAATTATAATTTATTGGATTTATTTTATTCATTAAACTAGAATTTTCATTATTAATTTCCAATGGTTGGTAAATATATAAATCATCTATATTTATAATTTTTCCAGGTCTACCATATTTATCTATAATGATAATATTATCATTATTTAATAGTTCAGTTAAACTGTAATTAATTGCTTCAAAAGAAAAAGAATCATCACTTAAACTTTGTATTATTTCAAATTTAGTATAAAAATATTTTTCTAAAAATAATAATTTTAATTTTTTAATTATTAATTGATGATTCATTATAATAAAACTTTCATTATAATTTATTAAACTATTAGTATCATCTATTGAATCAACAAATTCGGCATTATTGCAACTATAATTACATTCCTCCATATAATCACATAATGGTGAATCTTTTTTGTCACCAATAAAAAAATTTATAACTTCACCATTTGATAAAATTAACTCTAATCCACTTTCATTTAAGTTTTTCATATTTTCACTATTATAATTTTGTAAATCACTATTTAAATAACAATCAATACTTAATGTTTTCATTAATCTAGTTATTTTTCCTATTTTAATTGCTTTTTCCTCACATCTTTTATATAACATCAAATCCATTGTTTCAATATTATTGTCCATTAAAAGAGATGCATGCATATAAATCTTAACATTGCGTTTACTTAAAGGTAAATCTTTATGACTACATGTTCTCACACCCCTTCCTATAATTTGCTCAATTCTATTTATATTATACCAAGGTTCCATTATATGTATTTGCCTTATAAATTTAAAATCAATACCTTCACTTCCAGCCATTGAAAGCAAAATAACTTTTACTATATTTCCTTCTATATTATTTTCATTTGTTGTTGCATTTAAATCAGATTTTAAATTAGGAGTTAAATTTTTATCACCAGTTATCATTATATAATTTGAATTTTTCTTTGGTTCTACTGGTGGAGATTTAAATAAATTATTTTTGTCATATTTTTTAAAACCATTACTTTCCAAAGCAAGAGCAATTGGAATCAATCCACTTTCTATAAATTGTGAATATATTATAATTGGTCCTTCTGAATTTTCTATATTATCTAAAATGGTTTTAATTTTAGAACTATATTTGCCAATATTTTCTTTTAAAAAAATATTTTCTTGTTTTTCTTTTATACTAAATTTATATTCATTTTTATTACCAATATTTTCTACAACACTATGTAAGCCAGATTTTCCAATTAAATCTTCTATTTTTATTTCTATTTTTGGATAATCATCTATTGATGCTTTTTCTAATATTAAATTTGGATAAACAATATTTAAACATTGTAATGGTTTTTGTAAATCTGTATATTTATAACCTTTATAATCCTTTAAATTGGATTTATAAATAATATAATTATATATATTATTTTGTAGTTCTGAAACATTATTTACGTAAATATCCAATAAACGTATTTTTTGATCAATAGTTGAATTATTTAAATCTATTGTGGGATATTCAATATTTTTTATACTTTTTTCACTATTAAAATCATTTGGTAATATACGATATGGAAAAATAAAAGGATTATCACCTTTAACATAACTAACATAACCATTTAATTTTCTTTTTAATAGTTCTTTACCTGATTCCTCGTGATTGATTGCTTTTACAAAACTACCATCAGGATTAAATACATCATTTATTTCTATAATAGATCTTTTATCATTTAAATTTAATAAATTTGTTAAATATATAATCTCTTTATAATCATTATACATAGGAGTAGCAGACATTAATACTAATTTCATATTGTCAACATATTTTACTAATTTAAATAATTGTTTTGATACCAGTTTATTTGCGCTATCATTATTAGATTCTCTAATATTATGAATTTCATCAATAATTATTAATCTATTACCAAAAAATTTTTGTAATTTATTTTTAACTAATAAATTTTCATTTTTTCCACCCTCCATTGGTTTATTTTTTTGATCATTTTTTCGATCATTTTTTTGATTTTCTATTATTGATTTTTTTGAAATTAAATTTGCAAATTCAATATATCCCATAAATAAATAATAATTATTTATTGTATTATTTACTATTTTTATTACTTTTTCTTTTGATACATCATTTTTCAACATATTGATTTCTTTTAAAAAATTATTACCAGCACAATTATTTATTTCCCATATACCATTAACTGAATTCAATTTTCTTTCATCAAACAATTGTAATTTAAAATTTTCTTGGACACTCGGTGAAGCAACTATTATTATTCTTTGATTTATTCCATTTAATTTCATAAATTCTCTAGTTTCTTCTGCAATACCAATAGCAGAACAAGTTTTACCTGTACCTAATCCATGATAAAGCAATAAACTATTATATGGTGTATAACTTGATAAAAAATTTTTAATAAATTGTTGATGTGGTGATAATTCAAATTCTTTATTACATAATTTATTTGCTTCTTCTTCAATAGATGTAATTTTATCTAAATCAACATTATTTTTAAATTCTTTAAATTGTTGAATTTGAGATACTTTTAGATTTAATAATTCATCGTCTAAATGTGGATATAAATAATCATAATTGTCATAATATTTACCCATGTTTTTATTCATTGATAAACTATTTAATAATTCAAATGCATTCAAATAATATTGTAAATCTTTTTTTGTTTTTAATAAATTTTTATTTTTAATTAAAACATCCACATTTAAATCTTCTGGATTTCTATTATTTATATTGTTTTTGAAAATATTATTTAATTCTTTATTAGTTACTTTTTTACCTTTTAAAAATATATCGTCATCATCTTTAAATTTTTTACTATCATCATCTCCTGAATTATCATCTGAATCATTATATCCTAAATCATCATCTCCTGAATCATTATTAGAATCGTCATCAGAATCGTCATCTTCTGAATCATTATCAAATTCTGGAGGTTTTGGCAATTGTTGTGGTTCTGGTAATTGTTGTGGTTCTGGTAATTGTTGTAGTTCTACTAATTCTTGAGGTTTTGGTTCAGACTTATCTTTTTCTTCTTCTTTTTCTTCTTCTTGATCTGAACCACTATCATTGTCAGTTGTTTCTTCTAATGTACCATTAGATGATTCAATATCAGATTCATCAATATTTGATTTATTAATATCAGAATCACTATTTGATTCATTATTTATTTTATTTTCTGGTTCCATTTATATATTAAATATATAGTTTATAAGTTTTTAATAATTTTTTTAATTCAACTAATATATTTTTTTTTTCTATATTATAATCTCTTATATAACATAAGGCATCATCAATAGTTACCCATTTAATTTTACTTATTTCATAAACTTGAAATATATTTTCAGGAATAATATTATTATTCATATAACCTAAAAAATATTTATGTTTATATGATTTATAATTAGATCCAGTAAAAATTTCTTCTAAAGGAACAATATTATTCAAAATTGTTATATCATTTTTATCATAACCTGTTTCTTCTTCAAATTCTCTTATTGCACACATTATATCTTTTTCCTGATAATTTCTTCTGCCTTTTGGAAAACCCCATTCTGGTTCTTTATAATCTGTTTTACAACTTTTAATAATATAATCAATATCTATTTTTAAATTTTGTATTTTATAACCTTCTTTCAATTTTGAAAATTTAAATTTTGATAACTTTTCTTCATTTTTATATTGATTTGCAACTTTAATTCCCCATAAATAATTCCATAATTCATAAAAATCTTTATTTTTTATTTTATTTCTTTCATCTAATGTCATTTTTTCAAATAAATTTACAATATAATCTAAATCATCTAAATTATATTTCCCTCTCATAAAATCTACAAATGCGAGAGAATCTTTTCTCTTGATCAATAAAATTTCTATATTATTATTAACTTTTCTAAATACTATAATACCTATACTCGTAATTGGAATTTTACATTGATGAAATAAATGACCTATTTTTCCACAATTATTACAAAATGTAGTCTTTTTAATAGAATTCATTTTTTAATAATAATTTTTTAACAACTATATGTTATAAATAATATGTTTTTATATTATTTATAATTAATGACAAATAGCATTATCTCTCATACTAATAATATTTTTAATCCAGAAATATGGGGACCACATTATTGGTTTTTTTTATATACACTTGCTCTCTCATATCCACTTTCACCAAATGATGTTTCTAAAAAAAAATATTATGATTTTATACAAAATTTACCATTGTTTATTCCTGTTCCAGATATTGGAAATACTTTCTCTCGTTATTTAGATCGGTATCCGGTTACTCCATATTTAGATTCACGAGAGAGTATGATAAAATGGGTTCATTTTATCCACAATAAAATCAATATTTATTTAGGAAAACCTGAAGTTACCTATTACGATGCAATGGATAAATATTATGAAAATTATAAAATTAAAAAACAAAAGATGAGAGAAGAAAGAAAAAATAAACACAAATATATCTTTGGTGCAGTGATTTTTTTACTTATTTCTCTCATAATATTTTTATATTTTTCTAAATAAAATGGTGACATGCCCCCATACGACGTAAATATCTTTTAATTATTTTAATCATTTTAATTATTTTAATCATATAAAATAACTAAAAATCATAATTAATAAATATAATAATATATTAATTATGAAATTAGAATTATTTATTGGAGCAATTGTTTTAATATGTGGAGCAAACATTTATTTTGAAGGTAAAATAATGAATTTTCTCAAATCATATCAAAAACATTATAAAATAGCAATTATTGCATTTGTTGGATTATGTGTTTATTTATATATCAAACGTTCTCCACAAAATGCACGAGAATTTTTTACTAACGCACATGGTTATATAAAATATTTACCAATAGATAGAAATACTACATCTGTTATATCACCTCTTATAGATTTTACTGGAAAGGCTTTAGGTGACTCTATTAATTCAAATTACAATCCACAAGCAGCAGAACAATTATATAATAAAAATTTTAATAATTTAACACCACAACAAAGAAGAATATTATCTTCTGGAAATAAAGGAACAAAACGTAGTGTTAGTGAAACAAAAAAGAAATATGTTGCAGCAAATCAAAATTGGAAATGTAAACATTGTAGCAAACAATTACCAGCATGGTTTGAAGTAGATCATGTTATGAAATTAGAATATGGTGGATCAAATAATATAGAAAATCTCGAAGCACTTTGCAGAGATTGTCATGGTAAAAAAACAGCAATGGAAAATTTATAATTATTTAATTTATTTCTTTTTTCCATACGACTATACTATTACGCTTGTTTGGATCTGGTTCATCACCAGTATATTTGATTCTACCTGATTTAATATCTTTAGCTCGTTGTTTTTGTAAATTTTTTATTTTTGCGATAGTGACTATTTGATCCTTATTTGGTTCCTTTAATCCATATATATTATCTGGTTTTGTTAAAATTTGAGGAGGTGTGAAATTTTCACTTTCTTTTTCAAATTTTTTTCTTCTTTTTTCTTGTTGTTTATGTTTCCTTTTAGAATAAAATTTTTCTACATTCATAACTAAATGTTTAAAAAAACCTTTTGCTTTTCTAGTAATTTTATTTCTATTTCTATTTCTATTTACATTTTTTGTCTTAGTTTTAACATTATGTATAGTTTTTACTTTGGGCTTAGGTTTACTAACTTTTGACCTTTTATTATTTTTTCTCATTTGTTATAATATATATAAATATAATATAATAATATATTAATTAAATAATGTTAAATGATACAGTTGAATTTATAAAAATATTATTTTTAGAAATATTTAAAGTTTTAAATTCACTTTTTGAGAGATTTAAAGATTATTTATATATTTTTATAGATTATATTTTTAATGGAAAAAATTATAAATATATAATATCTTTTATTTTGGTTTTAATAGGAATATTGCTATATTTTTTATTAAATAATAATATATTCAATTCAAATGATGAAGAAGAAAAATTAAAAAAAATAGACGAAGAAATGAAATATGAAAAAAACAAATTCCCATTTAAACAAAAAATAAAAGAAATTTATGAAAGTATCGGCAATAACAAAAAAAATGCCAATTTATTGTTTATAATATTTTCTGGAATATTATTATCATTTTTTTATTTTTTTGTTTATAGAAAAGATTCTTCATTTGATTATATAGATAATAGTGAATTAAAAAAAATATTTGATGGTAAAAATTTTAATGAAACAAATTACAAACGCAAATATGATTTTAATAAATCAAATTTTATTGCATCAATAGCAAAACCTATTAAAAATCTATTATTATCATTTTTATTCATAATTTCTACAATAATATTTTTAGTATTTTTATTTTCTTGTATTTTCTATGTAATACATAATGGAAATAATTCATATAGTCTTATAAAAAATATATTTTTCTTGTTAATAATAATTGTATGTTTATCTTTAATAGCATATGGATTTAATATACATAAAGAAAAAGAAGATGTTTGTAACAGCAATGACTTAAAAGGTTATAATTTAATAATCTGTATAATTAAAAAACTAATATTTTTTATTCCTTGTTTATTAACAATATTTGTTGAAAAATTAAATAATGATATACGTTTAACACCAAGTCCCGTATACATTTTATTCTTTTTATTATTGTTTTTAATAACTATGATATTTATATTACCTAGTATTTACAAATTATTATTAAATTCAAATAAACATAGCCTATTAGAAGATAATGGACCATATTATTTAAATGAAAAAAAAACAATTGGTAAATATCAATATTTTAATAATGAAACATCTAAATTCATTAAAAATAAAGGAAGTTTTAGTATATTTGAAAAAGATGATAATACTCAATATAATTTAGAAGCAACAATTGGTGGAAAACCAAATTTAAATAATTATAATTATACTTATAGTGTTAGTTTTTATTTATATTTAAATCCACAAGATACAAATACAAGTTATGCATATAATATGGAAGATGGGGCAGAATTATTCAATTATGGTTGTAAACCGATTATTTTATATAATGGAAAAAAACAACAAATAATAATAAAATCAAAATCTGAAGACAATAACAATTGTAATAATAGTGATGTAATATTTAAGTCAAAAGACGAAAAATATGGAAATATTGATATTAAATTTCAAAAATGGACATACTTTGTTATTAATTACGATAATGGAATTATAGATATTTTTATAGATGGGAAATTAGTTGCAAGCAAAAAAAATATACCAGATTTTTTAAGTGATGATAAAATTACAATAGGATCAGATAATGGAATACATGGAAGTATTAAAGATATATATTATTATAACAATGTTCAACCGAAAGACAAAATAGAATTTATGTATGATTTAATTAAAAATTAATAAAAATCAATTAAGAATTAATAAAAAATTAATTAAAAATTATTTAACTTTTATTTAATATAATTAAAATATTATTTTATATTAAATATAATATAATTATGGATGTTGCTAATATAATTATAATTACAATATTAGTATTAATATTAGCATGGGTTATTAGTTATTACTTTCTAACCACTAATATTATTTTTGACCAAATTTTAAAAGCAATTGAAAGGAGTAGCAGTGGTACACCAGATAAAACAAATTCTATTAAAAATAAAGATTTTAATGAAAATAGCACAGCAAATTTTATGTTAAGTGTATGGTTTTATATAGATGATTGGGGAAATCAACTAAGCAAAGAAAAAAATATTTTATTTTTAGGAAATACTAATACTATTACTACACATCCAGACTTAAAAAGTATGCAAAATACATCATTAAGTAAACCAGTATGTAATGTAGCAAATAATGACTTAATTAATTATAAAAATTTAAGTGTTTCTTTAGATGATTATCAAAATATATTAAATATAGATATTGAAACTTTACCAAATAAAAGTAATGATCAATCCGGATGTTTTACAAGATATGCAATAAAAAATATACCAATTCAAAAATGGAATTGTTTAATAATTAGTGTTGATACAAAAACAATGGATATATATTTGGATGGTAAATTAAGAAATTCTTTTATTTTACGTGGACCATATAAAAGTGAATTAGATAATGCAAAAAAAAATATTTATTTAGGAGCACAATCAACTGAAAATGTAGGTTTTGAAGGTTATATAACAAGAGTAAGATATGAACCCAATTCAATTAATCCAAAAGAAGCATATAACATTTATAAAGAAGGCATTAATGCTTCACTTGCAAAATCATTATTTAATAAATATAGTTTAAAAGTTTCATTTTTAGAATACAATAAAGAACGTGGAACATTTACTATTTAATATATTCTTATTATGTTATTATGATATTATGATAACTAAATCTAATTTTTTTATAAAAAAATAATATTTAAAATGTATTATTTAAAATGTATTTTTATTATTTATATAATTATATATTAATTATATAATTAATAATGGAAAATTTAGATAATGTAAAAAATGCAGCAAATGATTTAAAAGATAATATTGGAGAAAAAATAGAAAATGTCAAAGAAGTTGCACAAAATATAAGAGAAAATATTAAAGAAACAATAACAGCATTACCACAAGCAGCTAATCCAAAAACAGATGGTTTTATTAATAATTCAAAAGAATTTTTAGAATCAAATACACTAATAGCAAAAGCAACGTTTTTATTACTAATTATCATAATATTTAGTTTTTTATTTTATATATTAAGTAGAATAATAATATATTTTTTGAGTCCAAGTGAAAATCCATATATATTAAATGGAATGAAAAAAGGAAATACTTCAATGACAATTACACAAGAATATGGTAAAAAAAAATCGATTCCATTATTTAGAAGTAAAAACGAATATGATGGAATAGAATTTACTTATTCTTTTTGGATATATGTAGATGATATTGATTATAATGATAATGATGGTTTTAAACATATATTTCATAAAGGAAATATAGGAAAAAGTGCATTTAATGGTATATATACACCAAATAATGCTCCAGGTGTATATTTATATAAAGGTAAAAGAAGTATCACATCACATGCAGAAAATGATGATGGTAAGATAAATGAATATCCACAATTAGGAATGTTAGTAAGAATGAATATTTTCCATAATAAGGATGATGAAGATAATCCTATCAAATATTACGATGATATTTATGTAGATGGAATACCAATTAAAAAATGGATTAATGTAGTAATAAGAACTACTTCACAAAATATTGTAGATGTTTATATAAATGGAATATTGACAAAAAGACATAAATTAACTAATATAGTAAAACAAAATTATGATAATTTGTATATAAATATGAATGGAGGTTTTGGTGGTAATTTATCAAATTTAAAATATTATAATTATGCTATTGGAACATTTGAAATAGATAATATTGTTAGTGCTGGACCAAACCTTAAAATGGCAGAAGATACAAATATAAATAATTCCGCACCTTCTTACATTGCAACCCAATGGTTTTTTGATGATGTTGATATTGGAAATATAGAATAATTTATTGTGTTAATATTATTATTAAAGTAATAAAATCTACTTTGTAAATTTATTATTAATAATATATAATTAATAATAAATAATAAATAATGACTAAAATTATAAAAGATAAAATAATAATTTATAATAATAAAAAAAATGAAAAAACATGTGGTACAAATTTCCATATAAGCATAAAAAGTTTTACAGGAATAAGTAATGAAACAATTAGTGGAGACTCAATATATAATATTACAAATTTTTTTAATGAAAATGATAATACATATAATGAAAATCTTGACAATAAAATTATTTTATCTACAAATATATTCAATTATAAGGTTGATGATGATCGAATTTTTAATTGTTCGTTAGTAACACAACAACAATTATTTAATAATATAAAATTTATATTTAAAAAGAATGATTTTACAAAACCAAGATTAGTGTTTTTTAATAATAAAAATATTAAAATTAATAAAAATAAATATTTATTTGAAAGCAGAAATGCGGAATCTGAACCTGAAGGAAATAAATTTATATTTATAAAAGATAATATAAAAATTTCCACAGCTAATAGTTTTGAATCTGACTCTGATTTTCTTAGTTTACAACCATTATTACATAGTGGTTTTAATTTTTATAAACAATATGAAAATAGTGATTATTATAAAATAAAATTTAAAGATTTTATATACAATAATAATAATGAAACTTTTAATAATTATAAAATAAATAGTATAGAAATATCAAATAATTTTTTAAATAATAACTTAATAAATTATGATATAAATAATTTTAAAACACTTTTTTATAATACAGATTTATGTTCTAATGTATTTCCATTAAATACAAGTGAAACAAATGAAATAAGTAATAATATTTTTATTTATAATCAAATTAATAATACAACAATAATAGATATTTGTTTAAATGATTATACCGATATAAATAATAAAGATTTATCTAATAATAATATTAAAATAAATTTTGGAATTATTAAAAGAAATAATATAAATTCTAAATATTTTGGTAAAATTTTAATAAATAATGAGTATATTAATATTAATGGTTATGTTTTAGGAGAAAATACCAACTTTTTTGATAGTGAAAAAAATAATCACGAAAAGTTTCATTATAATTATGGAAATGAAAATAAATTATATCTTTCTTTGGGAAATGGATTGACAGGATTGACACAAAAAAATATAATGGAATCAATAAATTTTGAAAAAAATACTAATACTAATAATAAAACAAAAATATTTGGCAATAAAATAACATTTAAAAACAAAAACATTACACTAGAACCTAATTCTGATTTTAGTAATAATTATTTATTAGATAATAGTTACAATTATGATTTCACAAATACATTATATTTTCAGGAAAATATTCCAACTGACCCAGAAACAGAATTACCAATAAAAAAATTTGAACTTAATTTAAGAGACTATTTTAATAATAGAGATTTTTCTAGTAGTTTTAATAATCTTGAATTATTAAATAATGAATTAAGTAATAATTATTATAATGAATCTTATAATAATAATAATATTTATTTTCAGGTAGATAACAGCTCTAATGATATAAAATTATTTGAAGATAATTTTACTACAACACATAAGCAATTTAATTTAAAAATAGATATAAGTACTAGTAGTCCAAATTATAAAAACTATAATAATATTTATGAATTTAGAGAGAGTAGTGATAAAATAACAGATAAATTATGTTATGATTTTAGATATAATTATGAAAAAAAGGCATATTTGGTTTTGTATTTTGATTTAAAATATATATTATCTCCTGATTCTAATGAAATATTTAGTACAACATTAAATGATTTTTCTAATAATTTATTACTGAATTTTAATAAATTTGTGATTACAAATTATTTTGAAACAACCAC
>MDTG01442263.1_pt1 | contig 28502 bp, 37 predicted proteins | sample 811421 | NCBI WGS metagenome assembly MDTG01 (sample SAMN05326645, study PRJNA326480) | marine metagenome | isolation source: seawater | place: Pacific Ocean: South East | collected 2011
GTCAAAGACGTGTGCATGGAAGACCTTTTCTATGCCTTCAATAAACCGGAAATAAAAAACCAAGCAATCCTAGATGTAGGCACAGCATTGCACGCGCTGTTCCTTGAAGGACACATGCCCATCTTAGGCGGCAAAACACGCGCCACAAAAGAATACAAAGAAGCCACTGAAGAAGCGCAACGCACCAATCGCATAGCCCTGCCTACCGCAGATTACAACCGCGTCATGGGTATGCACCAAGCGATGCTGAACAACAACGCAATGGCAGAGTTTAAAAAATGCAAGCACGTCGTGGAGCAAAGCCTTTTTGTAAGAATGCAAGTCAATGAAAAGGATAAGCATCAAACGCCGCGTTTAGTATGCAAGTTGATTCAAAAAGCCCGACCAGACATGTACATCAAACGCGACGCTATCTGCATAGATGTAAAGACAGGGCCAAAGCCAGAACCCCACCAAATGAATAAGCATATAGAGCGCATGAAGTGGCACGTCCAAGCTGCGTTTTATAAAAACGTAATGGAAACGCTCGGCATGCCCGTAAAACGCTTTTTGTTTTTCTGCGTTGAGCGTGAGTATCCGCACAGAACACAAATCATAGAGTTGCCTGAAAGCTTAATGGAACACGGCTTTCAGCTTGCTTGTGAAGCAATAAACAAAATCGCAAACGCATACAAAACAGGGGTCATAGAAACGGGATGGCCCGACATCCACACAGCAGAATTTGGCTGGCTAGAATAAACAACTCAGGAGAACATTATGGCTAAAGAAGACTTCAAACAAATGTCATACGTTGGCGCATTTAAATATTTAGACTTGCAAAAGCCCAAAATGCACAACGGCGACGAGTTTATAAAGTGCGAGCGAACTAGCGGCATGGGTGAATACTCAATCACTTGGGAGCTTTCAGCAGAAAATGCCGACGCCTTTATTGAAACCTGCAAAAAACACTATGAAGATTGCGCCAAACGTAACAAAAAAATAAAAATGCCAATGGGTCAAGTCCACAAACTCAAAGAGCTAGATAATGGACTTGTGCAAGTTACCGCAAAACTCGGCGCAAAAGACAAAGATGGAAACCCAAGATGGCCCAAGGTCATTGATAAGGCAGCCCAAGACATTCCAGAAGAAATGCTCGAATTGTACTCAGGGACAAAGGGCGCAATCATGTTTGGAATCTCAGTCACACGAAACCCAGGCAAGAACAATCACGGCATTACAGCGTTCATAAACAAGGTCCAAATTACAGAACCCGTTTATACACGCGATGATGATGATGGGGTTTTCGTCTATGAAAAACCACGCGTAGCCACAGAAGAAACCGAAAACCCGTTTGGCTTGCCACCAACAAAAAATAAAACACCCCAGAAAGCGTCAGACGAATTGTTTGATGACGAAATACCGTTTTGAGGGAAAATGACATGGAAAATAAAGATAAGCCAATCATGTTTATTGGACTTGATAAAAAAGAACTGCATCATCTTCTTTCTACATTGAGACACATTTTAGAAGATCATTTTGATTTTGAGGAACAATGTCGCAGGAACGGTATCACTGGCAAGGGTCTTTTTAGTGAAAGCGAATTGGATGTTCTTACTAGCGCATATTCTAAAGTAAGTGATGCTTTTTATTCATTTGATGAAGAAATACCGCTCTAGAGAAGCACAATGTTCTGGTGGGTTCTTCTCATAATTTACGAAGTAGATGGCATGGAGCTTAATGCGCAGTTCATCGTGAAAGATGCGATGGAATGCGACAAGCTCATCCGCTCCGAACTCCTTGAAGCTGTCAGAAAAACCCACCCAACAGCAGATGCGTTCTGCGAAGAAACAGACGTGCTTTGGATAAGACCAAAGGCAAGGCCAAGGAAATGACAACAAAACCCAAGGCATACAAAAGTGTTTTAGCGCGACATAAAGCCGCTGGCAGGGCGCTGCTGTATGCCTTGGGCCTCATGGAAAGCTGGGGATGGCAAGCGCTCAAGCACATCATAATGAACAGGCTTGATCAACGCGAAATCGCTTGCCTTGCATTCGCAGCACTGCGAGCGCTTGACGAAGAAGAACGTAAAACAGTCATAGAAATGTCCTGCGACATCGACGTAGGGGCTGGGGTTCCAATGCCGCCTCTTGGCGAGGTGCATGACGATGCAAAATGGTGGGCGTCAATCGCAAATCAGAAGGAACACGAAGCGTACCTCATGGCAGCTTACAACGCATTGCCAAAGAAAAGCCAACAAGAGTTGCGAGCGCACCTAAAGGGCAAGTGGTGAATAAATTGACAAACAGATGGGCGAAACTGGACGCAAAAATGCAAGGAAGCTATGACGATCATAGCGCGGTTGGTGCGGCTGGTGCGGCTGATAGTGTGCTTGCAAAACTCAACGTCATTCGCGCAGACCATCTGATTAACAAAGATATTGCGCCAGTAGACTTTCTTATAGAGGACCTATTGCCAGCTTGCGGACTTGCAATGCTCGGAGGTGGGCCAAAAGTGGGCAAATCCTGGGAGTGCATGCGAATAATCAAACAACTCTGTGGGGAAGGCAAAGAGGTGTTTTACCTGTCGGCAGAGGATAATGAAGCAAGATTGCAAAAAAGGCTCAAACAATCGCAGCTAACAAACCTTAGAAACCTGCAAACTATTGCAGGAATGAGCCAGGACAACGCTATACCACGCGGCAAGGAAGGCCTGCGGATGCTACAGGAAATTGCTGATGTACATGCGCCACATCTGATAATCGTCGATACAGTAGCAAACATACTCAACCCAGATGCGCCCAAAAAAGGACGCTCAGAGTATCAAGTAACGGAGCTTGAATATGCCGAGCTACGGCGCGTGGCGCACCAGAATAACATTGCAATACTGCTAGTGCATCACACGCGCAAAGTCACAGATGCAGCAGTGTCACCCTTTGAGAATTTGCTGGGATCACAAGCAATCGCAGGCACGGTTGAAACAATCATGGTGATGACCAAAGAGATCGGTAAAAAAGACTGCAAGCTGCACGTGACGGGTAAGGACGTGGAGCAAAACGAGTTTTACCTAAAATGGACAGGCGATGGCTTCGATTTCAGCCACGATCCAGAGCTTGCTACACTCGGACCAAGGCAGTCTGAAATGCTGGACGTGATTAAAAGAAAGCCAAGAATAACCCAGAAAGGAATTATCCAAGAGCTTGACGTAAGCCAAGCATACGTCAGCAAAACGCTTGCGAAGCTCATCGACAAGCAACTGGTCGTCGAATTAGGCAGAGGAGGCTATGCAGCCATGAATGAAAATGACTAAGAGCATAGGGTGTTATACTTGTTATATTTGGAATATAACAGGTATTACATATATAATATATATAACAAGTATAACACCCCTTGAGCATAAAGAGATTTTGGGTGTTTTATGCTAGATTTGGTTAATTCTAAGCAATTTGTCAAAAATCGCCGGTTTTTCTTGGACTATACACAATTGAATGAGCGCGAGTTCGTTCAAGCCCTTAAATCGTACACAGATTTAAAGGAGCTAGAGGGTTTAGCCAATCGTCGTCGCTTTTTAAACTCGCCGCAACTTCAACGTTGGTTGCCTTGGCAGCGCGAGCAAATACTTCAACGAAAATGGGAGCTTGAGCATGAGCAGCGCCGAAAGTGATTTAGGTAAGAGAATGTTGGACTATGAAAGACAGCAACATAAAGACGGTGAACGTGGGCCGCTTCCATGCGACATCGTTCCGCAAAAACAAAAACTGTCAGGAGTAGGTCAAATGGCCTTAGACATTTTGACAGACCTGGGAACCGCTTCTGCGCAGCAAATCGCAGACCGCTGTAAGGAGCCAGTGAGCGTTAAACAAGCAGCAAGAGCATTAACGACGCTGTGCGGATACAACATGGTCAAGCGTGTGACAGTCAAACCTAGAAAAGCGGATGGGCCTAACAATTTATATGAGGTAGTCAAGAATGAACGTTAATGCTGATCATTACGCAAGGCTTGCGGCGGAAACGCTCGCTGAGCGCGGCAAGGAATACGGAGACTACAGGACGCTTTTCAAAATCATGGCTGAAAGGTTTTCGAGAGGCAAAGACAAGCCTATCACAGACCTTGAAGCTTGCATGCAGATGGTTGAGCTAAAGCTATCGCGCATCGAAGCAAACCCAAAAAATCAAGAGGATAGTGTGATCGACGCAATCGGCTACTTATCAATCTATGGAGGTTTACTTGAGTCCAAAAAGAAAACCATTAAACAAGACTGACGAACCTTCAGATTATGGCACGGAAGAGCGAATATTTCACGCAGGGCCAGACGGAATACGCATCGAGCGCGTGGACAAAAAGCTTGGCGGCGCAAAAAGATTGAGGGTCACTAACCAAACACCGTTAGACCGACACTACACGCGCGGCCAGATCACGCGAAGACAGTTTGAAGCAGGCCAGCAGTTATACCGCCTGTGGTATCGTGCAGGCCGTTCTACGCGCGTAAGCGTGGATTATACGGCTGTCAGGGTGGATGGTGGCGGCAAAGGCTCCGAGGGATCAGGAGAGGCTTTCACAGCGTACTTAGCAGCGTTAAGAGACATAGGGCAGGATTTAGCAAAGGTCGCTCAGTGGGTCGTTATAGAGGGCAGCAGCGCCAAGTCGTGGGCTGAAGAGCAGGGCCACGATCCCAAGGGCGGCGTTGTCGTGCTTAGACTTTGCCTAGATGCCCTTGGAGATCACTTTGGGATGGCGCGTTAGGTTTCCTCAACGGACAGCCGCATGATTAATATCAATTAATGCCCCAAGGTCTTCTGTTCTCCAAGAAAAACCCTTTGCTTTCCAACCGTCATAAGGCTCACAAAAATTTGTATCTAAATAATAGGACTCCACTTCATCGCAACCTTCATAAGCGTGGCAATCGTCTTTTAAAAAAAGCCAATTTTGTCCACATTTCTTAACAACCGAAAACGTAAGCTTTACTTCTTCATTTAATGGATATCCACGGTGTCCAAACCATTTACGTATATCATGTTCAGTCATAGTTTCAGTCTCCTTTGACTTGATCTTATAAACGTTGAGGGCCAAAACAAATTCGAGTTTCGTCCCACTCTCCGCAAGCTTCACAGTGGTAAAGAAAATCTTCGCCTCGTAAATCTTTTACAAGTCCTTCATCATCCGTAACTGTAAAATGATCGTTAAAATCGTCACAACTTTTGTGTCCAGTGTGAAGTAACCAGCCGCCAAATTCATGATGAGAAGCTCTTGCTTCTTTGTAGATATCGAACGTTTTCATATATCCCACTTCCCATTGCCCGTAGCCCACCGCCAAGCATCTTTAAGTTCTTTCGCAGCCTTACTGCGTGACCTTTTTTCCTCTTGGGCCTCTTCAAAATTGTCGGGATACGTCACTCGTTCTAAGCACGGGTAAACATTGCGTCCAAATCGGCGTATTTTCTGCCCGACCTTATATTTCTCAGCGTCTGTTCCACTCACGTGATCTAATAAAATGGTGAAGCAGTGACCGTTTTTCTGATATTTATCTGCAACAATCTCGCCGCCTATTGTGCGGTGGCCTTCAAATGTTGCGTTGCGAAAGTGTCCAGAAAATACAGCCTCTTCAAAGACTACATGACAACCTTTTGTTAAATTATGTACACTCATTGTGTTTTCCTTTCCAGTTTTTTTTCAGCTTTTAAGATTGCCAAGCGAAACATTACGCGCTCTAGCTTGGCGTTGATTTGCTCGTAAATTTGCGCTTGGGTGTTCATGGGGTTGCTCCCACTGATAGCGCCATAAAAAGCGCTGCAAAGATTGCGACACATCCCAAGACATCCCAGACCGAGACATGCCGCAAAGCTTGTTTGATTAGATTAAGGGTTGTCATGCGACTTCAAGTTCTTCTTGCATTCTCCAAAGCGCTCTTTGTGATCTGACAAGCAGTGTTGCGAAGGCTATGCGGCAAGCGATAGTTCCGAAGGTATCGCCCTCTTGTGCAATGCCGCCGCAATCGTCTAGCCATTCCTCACCGTCACTTGTGTTCTGCTCGGCGCAAAACTGAATGGCTTTGTGGTAATATATCGACACTTCGTGACCATCGCAGATTTGGTGCAAGTAATCTTGTGCAGTCTCAAAGCATCCTTCTGATTGCTCTAAAGCTTCTGTGGCGATTGACCTTGCTTCTGTGTACATGTGCATTTCGTTTACCTTTCCTTGATTAGCTGTTCATGCTTGACGCATGGCAAGGCAGCGCCGCAACTCTGCTAAGTCAAGCGGTACGGTGCGCGAAGCATTTTGTGAGCAGTTGGTTGATGTTGGTTTGTAAGTTGCTGCAAGCTTCACAAAAGTTGCACAGGCCTTATTTAAACCATGTGATTTGATACTGCTTTTAAATTGAGCAAGTGTGATGTTGCGCCCGTTGTTGTTTGTTAATTGAACACATTCATTTTTTTTGGTGGTTTTATCTGTAATAACCAACCAACCGTTGTAATAGTCAGCTTCATAAAGTTCTGATGTAAAGTCCATTCCGTTTACCTTTCCTTATTCTTATGCAGGTATTATATACATATATTTTTATGCAGCATTTATGGTTTAGTCTCCTCAATCTCCTGTATTTTAAAGTAACTATCCTTTAGTATTTCTTCTGAATCCATCTCTCTTACTTTCATTTCAGCATCGCACTTACTTGAGGCTTCTACCTCGTAAGAGTTACGGATAGTTACATATGCTATGTACTTCATCTCTTTACCTTTCCTTATTCGTATACAGCTATAATATGCACATCTGCATAGAATGCAAGAGGTAAAACAGGTAAAAGTTGCTTTTTTTTGTAATTTTTTTTATTTATTGGGCAACCTTTTCTATTTTTAGGGATATCAACACTATGGGTGAGTTAAAAACTGTAAACAAAGGTGGGCGACCTGCTGGCAGTGGTGGCGGCCAGCAGATAACGGCAAGACTCCGTAAGGAAATCTACAGTGCTTTGAGCATCTGTAAGAAGAACGGACATCCGCTTGATCAATTATTAGCTGAACAAATTCAACAAGATGCGTCGGGTACGCTATCAAAGCTCAGTAAGTTTGTTCCTCAAGAGGTCAACCTAGGCGAGGGTGGCTCAGAATTTGCCCAAGCTTTGGGCCAGATTGCTATAAAAATAGCAGAAGCCGATTTGACATCGGCAGGAAAACAGGGTCAACTTATTGATATTACACCAGAAACATCTAAGCAGACCGTCACACAAACCGACACAAAGCAAAAAAAGCGTAAAAAGTAGCAGAAAAATCCTAGAAAATGCGCCAGACCCCCCCGTCACTTGATCGTGGGGTGCAGCAATATATGTATATACCCCCACACATTCCCCCGACCTATAATTATTCGCTTGACGTGCCGCCTGACGAATATTATACCTGTTATACAATAGGCCGTTTTAGTAGGGTTTCTCTTTTGGCTTAGTCTCCCTAGGCTATATCTTAAGTCTCTTCGGCCTATTACAACGCTCAATATTTGCCTCATATTTCCTTTCCAGGAGTGGACCCCCCCCTGGGGGGTCTTCTTTTTAGCATAACGTCCCATGCCCAAGAAAAAATCTACGCTTGCTGATACGCTTTTGAAGCTTCACGGCGACCCTGTTTTGTTTGTTCAGACTGTTCTGAACGTCACTCCGCAGGATTGGCAGCGCGATGCACTATTGCATGTCAGGGACAACCCTAGGGTTGCTATTAAGTCTTCTCATGGTGTTGGCAAGTCTGCGTTACTTTCTTGGGTAATTCTTTGGTATATTTTTACGCGATCTTGTCGTGTTGTTTGCACTGCGAACAGCGCCAATCAGTTAAATCAGGTTTTGTGGGCGGAAATTCAGAAGTGGGCGCGTAATATGCCTGATGGTTTTCAGAAGCAGATTGAGATTACTTCGGATAAAATCACTGTGAAGGGTGTGGATAGTTCTGCGCATGCTAGGGTTAGTCGGAAGGAGAATCCTGAGGCTTTGCAGGGGTTTCATCATCTTGATGCGACTGGCAAGTCTAACATGTTGTTTGTTGTTGATGAGTGCAGCGGCGTTGATGATATTATTTTTGAGGTTGCGCAGGGCGCTTTGTCTTCTGAGGGTTCGAAGATATTGATGGTGGGCAATCCTACTCGCAACACTGGGTATTTTTACGATGCGTTTCACAAGTCTTCGCATCGTTGGAAGCGCATGACGGTGAGTTGTTATGACAGTCCTTATGTTAGTGAGGATTTCATTGAGGAGATGAAGTCGCAGTATGGCGAGGACAGCAACACGTTTCGGATACGTGCTTTGGGTGAGTTTGGCGCTGAGTCTGATGATTCTCTTATAGGTCGTCATTTGGTTGACGGTGCTATTTCGCGGCAAGTTGATGCTATGTTGATAGCTCCTGTGTGGGGTTTAGACGTTGCATTTACGGGTGCTGATCGTTGTGCGTTAGCCAAGCGTCAGGGCAATGTTTTGTTGGAGCCAGTCAAGTATTGGTCTGGGAAGGACTTGATGGAGACTGTTGGTTCTGTATTGACTGAGTACGAGGCGACGAGTTTTATGGAGCGTCCTAGCGAGATTTGCGTGGATGCTATTGGGATTGGTGCTGGTGTTTGTTCTCGTTTGCAGGAGTTAGGTTTACCTGCGCGATCTATTAACGTTGCTGAAAGTCCTTCTTTGGGCAATCGTTATGCTCGATTGCGTGATGAGTTGTGGTTTAAGGCTCGTGAGTGGTTTGAGGCGCGTGATTGTCACATGCCGGAGCAAGATGAGTTGATTAACGAGTTAACGTCGTTGCGTTTTAAGATTTTGTCTTCTGGCAAGTTTAAGGCTGAAGGGAAGGACGAGATGAAGCGGCGTGGTTTGCGCAGTCCTGATTTGGCTGATGCGTTTGTTTTGACGTTTGCTTCTCAGGCTGTGAGGGCGGCTGGTTCTGTGGATTATTACGGTTTTTCTGGGGATTTGAACTACGGTTCATCGTCTTGGGTGGTGTAGTGGCGAAAGCGAGCAGTGTTCGGCGTCTTCCGAGTGGTCGATTGAGTTATAATGGCGAGACTTTTCCTGGTTTTAACAAGGTTCAGCGCACTCCGAGCGCCAAAAGGAAGTTTAAGGTTTTAGCCAAGAAGGGCGAGGAAGTTAAGAAGGTTACGTTTGGCGATCCTAATATGAGCATTAAGAAGGATCAGCCTGCTCGCAAGCGTAGTTATTGCGCCCGTTCGAGCGGCATTAAGGGTGCTAACGATAAGTTTTCTGCGAATTACTGGTCGCGTAGAATGTGGGATTGTTAAGATGATGTACGTGAAGCGTTATATGAACCCCAATCCTGGCAGGAAGCCTTCTGAGCCGACTGTTATGGAGTTGTCTTCAAAGCCTAAGAAGGCACGCAAGAAGCCCAGCAGAAAGAACGCTAATACTTACGCTCGTATTAAGAAGGGCGTACAGACTGGCACTTATAGTTCTGATGGTTAAGCGGAGTTTTCCCAAGGTTCCCAAGACGAAGAGCGGCGTTCCTAAGAAGTATGTGAGAAATTCTAGAAATCCTGCTGCGAAGGAGCGCGAGATTTTAGAAACGCGCAGGCGTTATGAGTTGGGTTTGCCTATTGATGTTAAGAGGGTAAGTAAAAGCCGTGTCAGCCAAGCAAAAACCAAAAAGCGCCGCAAAGTCTAGCGGCGGTTCTCTTGCCGAAAAGTCAAGGAAGAGCGGCATTCCTTTGTCTATTTTGAAGCAAGTTCAGAAGCGTGGGAATGCTGCGTATTTGTCTAGTGGTAGTCGCAATGTTCCTATGGCTGCTTGGAGTATGGGCAGGGTTAATTCGTTCATTAGCGGCAGCGGCGGTGCTAGGAAGGCTGACGCTGATTTATGGAAGAAGGCGAAGGCTGCAAAGAAAAGGAGAGCATGATGCCAGGTTATCACAAGGGTAAAAAGAAGCCCAAGAAAAAAGGTAAGGGCAAGTAAGCATGGCTGAAATGGATGACGTGCGTTTTCGCAGCATTTTGCAGCATGAGATACAGAGCGCAGTCAACTATTACGATAGCGAGTTTTCTCAGGAGCGTGCGGATGTTTTAAGTCATTATTTAGGCGAGCCGTTTGGCAACGAGGTTGAGAACCGCAGTCAAGTTGTTGCAACGGAGGTATCGGATACGATTGAGTATATGATGCCATCTTTGATGAAGATGTTTACGTCTTCGCCAGATTTTGCGCGTTTTCTTCCTAGAGGCCCAGAGGACGTTAAGGCTGCTGAGCAAGCGACTGATTTGGTAAACTTTGCGATTAACACTGACAACAACGGCTTTCGTGTTTTGCATGATTTTTTCAAAGATGCTTTGTTGTTCAAGGTTGGTGCTATAAAGTTTCATTGGTCTGAGACTGACACGACTGTCAACGAGACTTATGAGAACCTCACTGAAGACGAACTGACGTTATTGATTAGCGACCCTGCTATTGAGATTATTTCTCAGGATGTAACTGAGATGGGTGTTGTATCTCCTGACGGTGCTGAGTTGCCTATGGAGCGAAACTTTTCTGTAGAGGTTAAGCGCACGAAGAAGTCTGGCAGTGTTAAGCTAGACAATGTGCCGCCTGAAGAATTGATATTTAGTCGCCGCGCTACTGCTCTCGATGATTGTTCGTTTATTGCACACAGGACGCAGGTACGCGCTGGCGACTTGATAGAGCAGGGTTATGACGCTGATATTGTTCTTAGGTATGCTGGTTATGATGATTTAGACGATGAGCCTGAGAGGCAGGCGCGTTTTGAGGAGTTAGAGTCTGGCGATACGTTTGAGAACGCCGACCCGACTATGCGTGAGGTTTTGGTTACTGAGGCGTATATAAAGGCTGACTATGACGGTGATAATATTCCTGAGTTGCGTCGTGTAGTTGCTTTGGGTGATGGTGTTGAGGTTCTCGAGAATGAACCCTTTGACCATGTTCCATTTGCTTTATTGTCGCCTATTCTAATGCCTCATCGCATGGTTGGGCGGTCTGTCGCTGAGATGGTGATGGACTTGCAGTTGATTAAATCAACGATCATGCGTCAGATGCTAGATAATTTGTATTTGACGAACAATAGTCGTGTTGTTGCGGTTGAGGGGCAGACAAATCTTGATGATTTACTTTCGAGCCGTCCTGGCGGCGTTGTTAGGGTTCGTGCGCCTGGGATGGTTCAGCCGCTGGCGGTCCCGCAATTGGGTCAGTCTGCGTTTGCAATGCTTGAGTATGTGGATCAGGTTCGTGATCAGCGTACGGGTTTTTCTAAAGCTTCGATGGGCCTTGATCCGTCGACGCTTCAAAGCACAACGGCAAGCGCTGTTAACGCGACGATTCAGGGGGCGCAATTAAAGATTGAAATGATTGCGCGTGTTTTTGCTGAGACTGGCTGCAAGGATTTAGCCAAGGGCGTGTTGCATTTGCTTCAGAAGCATCAAGATAGCGAGCGTGTTGTTCGTATTCGTGGTGAGTTTGTGAGCATTGATCCACGAGCTTTTGCGAATGGCTTTGATTTGACTGTTGAGGTTGGTCTTGGCAACGGGCGCGAAGATGAAAAGATGGCAATGCTTGCTCAGATTGCTGGCAAGCAAGAGCAGATTATAGCGCAGTTAGGGCCGCAAAATCCTGTAGTAAAACCAAGTCAGTACGTTAATACATTAAAGCGCATTGCTGAAATGGCTGGCTTTAAGGACACTGAGCAGTTTTTTGCGTCTGGCGATCAGATTGATCAGCAGATTGCGCAGGGTGTTCAGCAGCAGGGTCAGGATAATTCTGCGAGCATTGAGCAAGCCAAGCTGGAAGCTGAGATAGCGCTGAAGCGTGAGAAGATGCAGGCAGAGATTGCCCTTGAGCGTGAGAAGATGCAGGCAGATTTAGCGTTGCGTCGTTTTGAGCTTGAGGCAGAGTTGCAGCTTCGTCAGCAGAAGCTTGCGGCTGGCGGTAATGTTTCAGTGAACTTGCCGAGACAATGACAGATTTATTAGTTGAGCAAGATCGTGGTGCTAGGGCTGCGAGTATTTTGCGTGAGCCTTTGGTAGTAGAGGCTTTTGAGGAATTACGAAAAACGTATGTCGATGGTTGGTCATGCAGTGATCCGAGTGACACCGATTTTCGTGAGCAGTGTTTTCATTTGCTGAAGGCTCTTGAGGCGTTTGAGCGGCATTTTCAAAGTGTTGTTGAGACAGGCAAGATGGCTTCATTACAAATGGGAACAACAGGACGAAACCTATAAAATTTGGAGATTTTTATGTCTGGTACTCCGCAGGAATCCAGCTTTTCACAGGCAGATGCTGTGAATTTACTATTGAACGCCCAAGCCCCTGAACAGGCAAGCGAGGATGTTCAAGAGCAAACCGCCGAAACGACTGAAGTAGAGGCATCCGAAACTGAAGAGGTAGAAGTTGAGGCCGCTGATAACAGCCAAGCCGAGATGGAAGCTGAAGAAGTTGAGGAAAGCAGTGAGGAAGTTGAGACTATCGACACCTACGCTGTTAAGATTGATGGCGAAGATGGTGAGGCCACGATTGATGAACTCATCAAAAACTATCAGTTAGAAAAAACGGCTCAGAAAAGGCTACAAGAGGTGTCTGAGCAGCGAAAAGCTGTTGATGCTGAAAAAGCGTCTACTGAGCAAGCTCGTCAGCAATACGAGCAAGCCCTTAATGTGTTAGCCAGTCAGATAGAGCAGGCCAATCAGCCAAAAGATCAGGCTTATTGGGATGGTTTATTTGAAAGCGACCCACTTGAATATGTTAGACAGCGCGATCAAGAGCGTGATGCTCAAACCAGGGCACAAGCTGTGCAGGCTGAGCAATTGCGTTTGCGTCAGGTAAAAGTAGCAGAAGAGCAAAAGAAGCTTCTTGAGTTAGTTCCAGAGTGGAAAGACCCAGAAGTGGAAGCGAGAGAAAAGGCAGCGATTGTTACATACGCACAATCTAAAGGCTTTACTTCTCAGGAGCTTGGGAATGCTATTGATTCTAGGTACGTTGATTTGATGCGCAAAGCTTATCTCTACGACAATTTGCAGTCACAAAGGCCTATTGCTGCAAAGAAGGTAAAGACAGCGCCTAAGATGGTGAAAAGTGGGCAACCAAAGACTAAGGGCGACTCTGCAACAGAGCGAAAGCGTAAGGCTTTTGACAAACTCAGAAAGACCGGCACGAAAGAAGATGCCGTTCAATTCATGTTAACTCGCTAAACTTAGGAGGCCAACAGTGGCTACTTACACAAGCGCAACCGCTATCGGAGAGCGCGAAGATTTATCCGATATTATTTATCGCGTGGATCCCGACGACACCCCACTATTTTCCAATGCACAGAAGGAAACAACAAGAGGCATAATCACAGAATGGCAGGTCCAAGAGCTTGCTAGTGCAGTTGATGACAATCATGCCTCAGAAGGTGCTGATTTTAGTTATACTAATCCCAGCCCTACAACTAGACTTACAAACGTACACCAAATCGCAGTACAGGCGGCGTCAGTATCTAACACCTTAGATACCGTCGATAAAGCTGGCCGCGATAAGGAAACCGCATACGTCAAGGTAAACAAGGGTATCGAGCAGCGTAGAGACATCAACAAGTCTCTATACAAAAACGAAGCCAAGTCTACGTCAGAGCCACGTAAAGCTGCAAAGCTAATTACGTGGATAACAAACGTAGACAAACCGTCTGACATGGCGGCGGCAACTGGCGACGGTAGTGACACGGCTGACCTTACTGGTACAGCAGCAGCACTAACGCTTGCCAAGATTGATGCAGCGATGCTTGCAGCCTATAACGATGGCGGCAATCCGAGCATGTTGTTGATGTCACCAACTAACAAGCAGAACTTTTCTGGCTTGTCCTCTGGTTCTGTTTCTACAAACCAGATTACTTACACTGCTCCGCGTGAGGCGAGCATTGTGGGGTCTGTATCGCTATATCTCAGCGACTTCGGTGAGTTAAGCGTGACAGTAGATAGGACATGTCCAAATTCAGAAATGTATCTGATAGACACAGACTATGTGTGTATTGGGTCATTGCCTGGACGCATGTTTAGCGCGTCTGATGTAGCCCCTGTCGGGGATGCAACCAGATTCGCTATAGTGTCCGAGTACACTTTGATAGTTAAGGCTCCCAAAGCACATGCTGCGGTAATTGGCCTTAACGGTTCATAGTTTCCTTCTGTTCAACTTGAGGGGGCTGCTTCGGCGGCCCCTTTTTTATTTGAGGTATGTATGAAGAGACTTCTCAGCCACGATCCGATTACTGGCAAAAAAACAACATTTCACTGGCAGCCTGAGGGCAACTATGTGACCACTGAAATGGACGTGACGCCTATTATGAACAGTGCCAAAGAAGAGGCAAAAGACTGGCGTTATGGTTCTCTTATTGGGAACACTCAAAAGCATAAACAAAAGATCGCTGATATTCCTGCGCCTTTGTACTACCAGCTTGTCGAAAAGTTTGGTCAGCCTTGGCAGAACCCTAAGAAGTGGCGTCAGTGGGTAAACGAGCGTGATAACCGCGTATTTAAAACAACGGGCGGTACTGTATAGATGGCTATTACGACTTATTCTGAGCTTCAAACTGCTATAGCTAATTTCTTGGCGCGTGATGATTTAACTTCTCGCATTCCAGAATATATTGAGCTTGCTGAAGCACGGATGAGCCGTGAGTTAGACACCCGTTCACAGGAAAAGCGAGCCACTGCGCCGACAGCAGCCAGCGATGAGTTTATCAGCTTACCAACAGACTTGCGCAAAATACGATTGGTTAAGCTTAACACTGATCCCATTGATGTATTGGAGTATGCTTCTCCACAAGATTACTATGAAACCTATTCGTCTTCGGGTGGTGGTCGGCCTAAGATTTACACGGTCATAGGAACTGAGATTGCTTTGCGGCCTATTCCTGACAGCGTAATGACGGTTGAAATTATATACTCTGAAGACATTTCGTCTTTGTCTGACAGCAACACAACAAATACCATACTTACTAGGCATCCAGATGCTTATCTTTATGGGTCTTTGCATTCTGCGTATTTGTTCTTGTTGGATGAGGCTAGGTCTAATCAGTATGACGCGCTGTTCACTCGTGTAATGGCAGAGATCAAACAGGACAACGAGAAAGCTTTTTATGGTGGCCCGTTGGCGATGAAAAGCGATTATGTAGGAGCATAATATGTCTGCAATGTCTAATTATCTTGAAAACGAAATTCTTGATCATGTGTTAAGTGTTGGGTCATACACAATGCCTTCTGCGGTTTACGTGGGGCTTTCCACAGGCAGCTTTAATGATGATAATAGTGGTACGGAATTATCTGGAAATAACTATTCTCGTGTTGCCGCTACTTTTAGCGCTGCGTCTGGTGGTGCAACCTCAAATTCTGGTGTTTTAGAGTGGAGCGCTGCAACGGGAAGTTGGGGGAGCGTAAGTCACTTTGGAATATTTGACGCAAGTTCTTCTGGAAATCTTTTAATACACGGGGCTTTTAGCGCTGCGAAAACAATTTCGACGGGAGACATTCTAAGAATTAACGCAACTGATCTGGATGTTACGGCAGCATAATGCCTTATTTTGCGGATCGAGTTAAAGCCACAACAACGACAACTGGAACAGGCGCACTTACTCTGTCTGCCTCCGGTGAAACAGGTTTTAATGCTTTTCCATCTAGCTTGAACGGGCTGACTGTTGGTTATGTCATAGAATCGGCTGATGGTTCAGATTTTGAAATCGGAACGGGTACATATACCCACTCTTCGTTAAATTTAACACGAACATTACGGTCTTCTTCGACTGGCTCTTTGTTAAATTTAGCTAGTGGCACTCATACTGTTTTTCTCAGCCCTGCCGCTCAAGATCTTCAAATTGTAGAAGTGTTTTCCAGCACTTCTGATTTGCCTAGCGCTACTGACTATCATGGCCGCATCTATCACGTTCATGGAGAAGGAGCCATGTATTTTGCTCATGCAGGCAATTGGGTGAAGCTTGCGAATAGTAGTGATGTAAGTAGTTACACTTTGCCCACGGCATCATCCACCACTTTAGGCGGCGTGAAAGTTGGAAACAATTTATCTATAGATGGATCAGGTGTGTTATCAGCATCTGCTGGATCATCCTTAACGGTTCAAGATGAAGGCTCTGCACTTAGCACGGCCGCGACAGCCTTAAACTTTGTTGGCTCTGGTGTTACCGCTTCGGGAACGGGTGCTACCAAGACGATTACCATCTCTGGCGATAGCGGTGGAGGCGGTGGTGGTGGTGGTGGTACTGTGACATCCTACGCGAATAAGGCAGCGATTGACGCTGTGAGCAGCCCATCTGAAGCTGACTTAGCTTTTGACGAAGATAAAAACGTACTGTATATTCGTGCTGGTGGAGCTTGGGAGCGTGTGCAGCATGGAGGTAACGCAGGTCCGCGCTTCACAACAACACCAGTGTCCACGTTAGCTTTGAGCAGTGCTGGTTCAACATCAACTATAACGGCTGTTGCAGTAGATGAAGCAGGTTTTCCAGTTAGTTATGATTGGGACGCTTTTTCTGGAACAACAGTCTACACCTCAAGTTCACTACCAAATCAGATTACGAATGTAAGTGAAAGCAACGGCGTATTTACCCTGACTCCCTCTACTAATTCCAGTCACGCAGGATCGTTTACTTTTCGTACAAAAGCATCTGATGGTGCGCAAGTTACATTGGCCACAACGACTGTGAGTTTAGCGTTTTCTCAAGATATAACAACGCCTAATTCCAGTCCATTTGATGCGGCAGGAACGAACAGCTTCGACGTCACTAGTGGAGAGACAGAGAACAGCGGTGCTGGCTTCTCAAGCACATTGAGGACAGGTAAATTTTACCTTGAGTTCGTCATGGGTTCAGGCACAAGCAATCAAAGCCAAGCCCTGATCGGTCTTGTTGATAGCACCGTTTCATCTGCCGGGTACGCTACTGCAAATTCAGTTTCAATTAACGGATATGCAAGCAGAAAATTCCCGGGAGGCAGTAGTTTGGGTTTAGGCCACTTCGATGCGCAGGGCGATATTGTAATGATGGCGTATGACACATCGACTCGTGAAGTCTGGCTTGGTGTAAACGGAAGTTGGTACGAGGACCCAAGCACTTCATCGAGCTTTACGGTTGGTACTTCTAGCACATCATCATTTAAGCTTCTGTTCGGTGGCACGACAGGTAGCAGCGCGTATGATGGAACAATAATAACGGCTGGGTCAGGGACATTCAGTTACAGTATACCAAGCGGTTTTTCAGGACACTAGAGGATTGTCTTAAATCATGTTGGGTTTTCATCCACTATCATCTTCACCTTTGGCAGGTCAAAGAGGTGCGGTCCAGCAGTTAAGGACTCTTGAAGAGTTAGACAAGTGGGGTACGTTAGACCAGCTTGATCAGTTTGGCACATTAGAACAGCTAGACTTTTTAGAATTTAAAGATGTTTCTGGAAGCGCAGCGCTTTCGTTATCCGCAACTGCCGTGGGTGCAACGACTGTTACGCATGAGGCGCAGGGGTCGGCTTCGATTTCGATTGCTGCATCGTCTGAGTGCAAGGCGGTAATACCGATTGTTGGCGTGCAAAGCGATATTGCTTTGGCTTCGTCGGGTGTTGCAACGCATCTGAAATCCGTTTCTGGGCAGGCAGCAATTAGTTTTGCTTCTAGTGGTGAAGTTAAGGCGGTCTTATCGTTTGCTGGCGCTTCTGCAATTTCATCGTCTGCATCGGCAAGTTTTGTTGGAACATTTGTGCAAGTTTCTACGACACCAATTGAAATATCGTCACTGGCTGTTGGCGAAAGGCTAGGTGAGGCATGGTCAGATATATCGGCGGGCAGCGAAACGTGGTCGGACTTGGCCGCGTCAAGCCTAGCATTTTCCCAGCAAAGCGTTGGCTCAGAAAGTTGGCTTAATCAATGATACCTTTTGGAGAGTGGCTACCAGATCAATCAGATTTGCAAAACCCTGGCGCAACGATTGCAACTAATGTGTTGCCAGCAGCCCGTGGTTATAAGCCTTTTGCAAGCTTAACGACTGTTTCAGCGGCGGCGACAAATCGCTTGCGTGGTATATATGCCACAAAAGCAACAGATGGCACTGTAATTACTTTCGCAGGTGATCAGGGCAAGCTTTACAAGTTAGACAACTCTGACTTCAGCTTAGACGAAACCAACACGGGCTATACTGTTACGAGCGACATGTTTTGGGATTTTGTCAGGTTTGGCAATGAGGTTATTGCTGCTGGGTCTGACAGTGACGTGCTCCAAGGTTTTACGATTGGCACGGACAGCGCCTTTGCATCTGTGTCGGGTGCGCCTGCTGCAAGGCATTTGGCGGTCATTCGTGATTTTGTTGTGACTGCTAACGTCACGTATAGCTCTGCAACGCATCGCAGCCGTGTGCGTTGGTCTGCGATTAACGATGCTACAAGCTGGACGATAGGAACAAACCAAGCAGACTTTCAGGACATTCCTGATGCTGGCCACATCACTGGTTTGGTTGGTGGTGAGTTTGGCGTAGTTTTGTTGGAGCAAGCTATTGCGCGAATGCAATACGTTGGCTCGCCTTTGATCTTTACGTTTGAGAAGGTTGAGACGGGTCACGGGTGTAACTACCCAAACAGCATAGCAAGCCTTGGACCAACGCAAGTGTTTTACCTTGCTGACGATGGATTTTTTATGTTTGACGGGCAGCGCAGCATTCCGATTGGCGCTGAGAAGGTCGATCAGTTTTTCTTTGATGATTTGGACTTTGCCAACAGCGATAGGATAAGCTGCGCGATTGATCCAGAAAATCAGGTGGTCATGTGGGGTTATCCTTCCGTAAGCGGTGTTGGAGAGCCAGATAAAATACTGGTGTACAACTACGCTGTACAAAGGTGGTCTGTTGTAGAGCTTGACCATGAGCTTTTGGCAAGCTCGCTTACTCCAAGCTTTACAGTAGAAAGCCTAGACACTCTAAGCAGCACAATAGACGGTCTGACGACTTCTTTGGACTCTCGTTTTTATGCTGGCGGTTTTTTTCAGTTAAGCGCTGGGAAGGACAAAAAGATACATACGGTTACGGGTGCGCCTTTAGCTGCAACTTTGGAAACGACAGAGTTTGAGCCTGCAACAATGCGCAAATCGCTTATTCGAGGCGTAACGCCTTATGTAACAGCAAAAAACTCAACGCCAACTCTGAGCGTTCAGGTAGGTTCACGCAGTAGACAGATAGACAGCCCGACATTTAGTTCAGAGCTTTCCCTAAACTCAGACAACAATTGTCCAGCGCGTAGCAGCGGAAGGTATCATCGTGTTCGTGTGAACGTCAGCGGCACATGGAGGTATGCTCTGGGCGTTGACGTTGATGCTGTAAGTATGGGCAAGCGATGACAGAGTTTAATTATGTTAAGTTGCCTGCCGCTGGCGCTGACGCAAGACAAACGGCGCAAGCTGTAAATCTGCTGATTGATGGTAAATTCAACGCCATTGGTAGTATTACATTAACAGCGAGCGCCACGACTACAGCGGTAACAGATTACCGCGCTGGGCCTGACAGCGTGATTTTATTCACGCCGACAACGGCTAACGCTGCTGCCGAGCAAGGCAACGGCACGATGTTCTTATCTGGAAGAGCCAAGCAGGGTTTTACAATAACCCATGCGAATAACTCTCAGACAGACAGAACTTTTCTCTACATTGTCATAGGATGAAATTCACAGTCATTTACCCAAAGCTTTTACCTGATTTGTGGCCTCACGTTAGCCCGTTGTTGGATAAAGCTGTCAGGCTAAACCCTGAGATTATTGATTTAGGTGATGTGTATGCTGGCGCTCTTGCTGGTGTTTACGTTGTTTGGGCGGCTGTTGATGAAACCACTGGCGAGTTTGTTGGTGCGGTCACAACAAGAATAATAACCTACCCGAAATCCAAGGCGTTAGCGATGGATTTTCTGGGTGGCACACGAATGAAGGAATGGCTGCACCTAGCGCAAGAGGCGGTTGAGGAACATGCGAAACGCAATGGATGTGAACATCTGGAAGCTTACGGGCGCAAAGCGTGGTCACGGTATCTTGAACCGCTTGGCTGGGGTCAGGCTTATATAACTTACAAGAAGGAACTTTGACATGGGTAAGGGTAGTAACTCAACTGTCACAAACGTTCAGGCATTACCCCCTGCTGTGCAAGATGCGCTTGAGCAAGCTTACACTGACTTTAATCCGTTTCAGGCGGCTTTCAATCAGGTTAGTTCGTTTGATCCGACTGCACCTTTAGCTGGCACTGCAAATTTAAGCACAGGTGAAACTCAAGCAATTAACGCGGCTCTAAGAAACCTGCAATCTCAGCCACAGCTTCTTGCCGACGCCCAAGCAAACTTAACTGGACTTATGGGCGGTGCAATTGACACAACCGCATTGCAAAATCAACTTAACTTACCTGATTTTACTGCTGGCTCTGTTGATCCTTCTCTATTGGCGAATGCTGCAACGGCAGCGGCAGACGCAAGCGCATTGCAAAATCTTGCTGGGTCTACAATTGACACAAGCCAGCTTGCCAATCTTGTTGGAAACCGAGCCGATACAACTGGCTTGGAAGCCGCAGCGCGTGCAGGTATTGACACAACAGGCATAACGGGTGCGGCAAGCCAAGCCGTTAGCCCAGCACAGCTACGTGCGCTTGGTGGCGCACAGACAGATTTGCAAGGCGTTTTGAGCGCCGCGCAACGCGCTACAGATGCGAGCAACATAGTCGCAGCAGGAAATCGCACGGCAGATACCTCTGGTGTTGCTGATATTGCAGCACAGCAAAACGCTGCAACGAACTTACTGACAGGCTTAGCAAGCGGCGGCACAAATCCGTTGCTTCAGCAGCAGGCGCAAAACGCGATGCAGGGAGCCATTGATAGGGTAAGCTCACAGTATGCTCTGGGAGGTCGTTTAGGTTCTGGGAGTTTTGCAGGGGCGCTAGGCGCTGGCATAACCAATGCAGCCTTGCCAATTCTTTCTCAAAACCTACAGCAAGATCAGGCAAGACAGTTGCAGGCTGCTCAAGCGTTAGGGCAGGTTAGTGGTCAAGATATTGGGCGTCAGCTTGCGGCGGCAGAGCTTGGTGTAAGCGCACAGCAAGCAGATATAAACAGAGCATTGCAGGCAGCACAAAGCGCAGCAGGAATACAGCAGGCAGACCTTGCCAGAGGCTTGACGGGCGCAACAACAGCGGCAGGTTTACAGCAGCAAGACTTAGGAAGAGCATTGTCAGGCGAGCAAGCAGCAATTTCTGCACAGCAACAAAACCTGCAAAGAGCTTTAGCTGGTCAGCAGGCGGCTGCTGATTTAGGCCAAGCAGACCTTGCAAGGCAGTTAGCAGGGCAGGGGCAAGTCGTAGACGCTGCAAATGTAGGGCTTGCGAGGGATGCACAGCTTGCAGGACTGTTGACAGATGCAAGCAGGCAACAGACCGGATTGCAGGCAGATATTGCGCAGTCATTGCTGGGAGCCGAGCAGGCAGACCTAGCAAGGCAGTTACAAGGCGCAGGGGCTGTTACAGATTTGGCAACGAGTGACTTGGGTAGGGCATTGCAGGCTCAGCAGGCTAGTCGGCAGATTGATGCAACGCTTGCCAATCAGCTTACGGCTGCTTCTGAGGCAGACGCCAGAGCAAGGCTTGCGGCGATTGGTGCAGCACCAGGATTGCTTGGGGCTGATCAGGCGCTTATCAGTCAGGCGGCACAACTTGGCGGTCTTGAAAGGGGCATTCAGCAAGCTCAACTTGACGCGCTTACAGCGCAGCAGCAGCAGCAAAACGTGCTTGATCAAAACCAGATTAACGCACTTCTTAGCGCTTCTGGAATGGGCGGTGGTTTGTTTGGTAACACAACAACACAGACAGGCGGTGGTCCTAGTGCTTTATCAAGCGGTCTTGGCGGCGCTATTACTGGTGCAACTTTGGGTAATGCAATAGGGCCGGCTCTTGCTGGTTCAACCTTGGGTAGCACACTAGGAATAACTGCTGCTAATGCTGGTGGTTTAGGTGCGGCTTTAGGCGCTGGTTTAAGCTTAATATCTGATCGACGCTTGAAGAAAGACATTAAGCAGATAGGCACACACGCGAATGGCTTGGCTATGTATAGCTGGCAATGGAATGACGAAGCGCAAAGTCGTGGGTTTGATATTTACCCAACTGAAGGATTTATGGCGCAAGAAGCTAGAGAAGTTTATCCGCAACACGTTCATGTTCATCCATCTGGTTACTTAATGCTTGATTATGCGTCACTCAGCAACGAAACAATGGGGGCTGCGTAATGCAAGGTTTATTTGGAAATCTAAATAACACACTCAACAACATTGGGCTTAGTGGCAACTTAGGATTGCTAACAACAGGCGTTGGCTTGTTGGAAGGTCAACCAATTGGTCAGGCTGTGCAAGCTGGGCTTGGAACTTATCAGGGGCTTGCTGATATTGAAGAAGACCGCAAGCGTAAGGAGATGATTCAAAAGCTTATCTCCGAGGGTGGTTTTACGAAGCAAGAGCAGGCTTTAATTGCGGCAAGCAATAATCCAGCAGGCACAGCAGTACAAATTCGCAATCAAAAGCAATCACTTGCAGATGCAGCGGCTGCACGAAAGGCAAATAGAAAGCCTACGCTTCAAGAGCAAATCGACGAAAGGTTCGCGGTTGGTCGGGCGCAAGGTTTAACTGGTGAAAAGCTGCAAATATATGCGATGACTGGAAAGGTTCCGGCAAGTGCCCGTACACCAGATGATATTTATACTGACGCTTTGCTTGCAGGTTACACAGAAGAAGAGGCAGCTTTAACAAGAATAGACCCTGATTATGTACCTCCCCGTTTTACAGGAGATAAAATAACAGACACAACTGATTTTAAGAATTTTAAAGAGCTACAAAAAGACAATCCAGATCTTACTTTTGAACAATATTTGAGAAGTAAAGTCGATATACAAGCCAAGGGCGTTTATAAAAACAGAGAAACTGGCGAAATTATCGGTGAAGTAAATTTCGATCCGTATGACGGAACATACTTTCAATATGACGAAAGCGGGCAAAAAAATATAATAGATATTAGAAACTTTAGTCCTATGACTGATGCAACTTTTGCCAAGACAATTCCGAACTTTGCTACATTTAACAAAAACATTGAAGAGCTTAACACAGACAGAACAAGCATGAAGCGTTTGTCAGAATATATGACAACAGTAAACAATACAAACGAAGGTTTATTAAGATTAGCAGATCAATTTTCTGCAAGTGCCAAAACCTTGCTTGGTGGGTTTTTCAAAAGAGCTTTTGGTATAGATGATTACACCACTCTAAGTAAAACAGAGATAAGCAACAAATTAGCTCAAGGTAAACTTCAAGGTTTAATTGGTAGGTTTAGAATAGAAACTGTCGGTGGCGGCGTGATGACAGAACAAGACGCATTAAGAATTATCGCCAATCTTGGTGGTGATGTTAATTTGTTGCAAAACAAAGAAATCGTCGCGCAACAACTTGCAAGTCTTTATGAAAACAAAGCCAACTCTTTAAACAGAAAAATTAAGCTACACAATAACGCTGTACGGCAAGTTTACAGTGAATCTGGTTATGGACCAATAGAAGAAGTTGAAATTGATAAATCAATATTTACACCAGATAGATCGTTACTAGAGACAGAAGAAACCACGTCAACAAAGCAGACGATTGAGTTAAAAGACTTCAATGTGTCTGAGATCAACACTTATACAAACGACGAATTATTGGGTGTTCTTAATAAAGCAGCAGATAATTCAAAAGAAGCTATAGCGATTGTTCAAGAATTGCGTTTGAGAGGTTTAATAAAATGACCGAATTAACTCCTGAACAACGTGCGAGGCTGTTAGCAAAAGCTCAAAGGATACTTCAATCACAAAGCCAATCTCAACAGCCCGTTGATTTTCGTCTTGGCGGTTTGTATGAAAATATTATGGGCGGCGTGGGTGCTGTAGATACTCCTGGCGAGCTTATTGGGGAAACAATTAAAGCAACCGCCGCAGGCGCGACAAGAGGCATTGAGGGATTGCTTGGCTTACCTGAAACGGTTGGCGCCCTTGCTAAAAGAGGCTTTCAGTTTGCAAGGGGTCAAGAAGTTCAGCCAATGCCAGACCAAACTGTTTTAGGGGGTGCATTTCGCCAAGGTGTAAGCGCTTTAACAGGTCTTGCTGGTGATTCTAACGCTATGGATTTTGTGCCTGATAGTAGACTTGGGCGATTTGCTGGAACTGCCGGAGAGTTTCTTGGCGGTGCTGGCGCACTTACAAAGCTAACTAAGCCTGTTGTTGGAACTTCTGTAGTTTCTGGTGTGGGCAGCGAAGCAGCAGGCCAAGCCACTGAAGATACAGCGATTGGCGGCGTAGACATTGAGCCTTTCGCAAGAATTGCTGGTGCGATTGCCACTCCTTATGCTGGCAGCAAAACCTTACAAGCACTTTCTAAAAGGTCTGCATCGCGCCCAACTATAGAGGCTTTAAAAAACGAAAAAAACGAAGCTTATAGATTGGTTTCTCAAGCTGGTGAGGGCTTCGAGCCAGAAGATGTTGCAACCTTAATTAATAAGGCTCAAGCAGAGGCAAGAGTGTCAGGTTTTCTTCCTGAAACAGATCAAGCAACAACAAAGGCATTAGCCTTGCTAGGTCAGTTTGAGGGCAGAAAGATTTTTATGGATGATTTAGATAAAATCAAAAGAAGGCTAAACAAGCTTTACAAGAGCGCTGACGATGAAGTGGCGATATTAAGCATAATCAAATCAATAGATGATGCGGTTGCTGGCAAAGCGTCAAACAGCGCGTTGATGACTGCTGCTCGCGCAGCAAACTCAAAATACGCGAAGGCGCAGCTTCTAGAAAAAGCATTCAAAAAAGCTGATGATCAAATTAGCAGCACTGGATCAGGTGGGAATGTTGTAAATAAATATAGGCAAACGCTTACCAGCATAAAGAACGACCCAAAGAAAGCGCGGTTTTTCTCAGACGACGAACTGGCGACAATGGATAGGATTGTAAGTGGAGGGTTTGGCCCTAACACGCTTCGGTTAATAGGAAAGCTGTCACCGTCTGGCAATGGCCTTATGACCGCACTTAACATTGGTGCTGTTGCCGCCAACCCAGCGTTTATTGGCGTGACAATAGCAGGAACTACCGCAAAAGCTCTCTCAGAGCGGCAAATTATTAAAGCGGTAGAGGGCTTGAAAAATTTAGTGGCTGCTGGCGGTGTCAAAGCAGCAAAATTTGATGAGTTGCGCGGCGTTGCTGTTGAGCTTTTATCTCCACAATTTGTTGCGCCTAGAACTTTAGGATTGACCGCGCAACGTCCTGACGAAGAGGAACTAAACTAATGGCTAAGACAAAGATCAGCGAATACGACGCAACAGCGGCCAACAACACCGATATAGATAGCATTAACATTGCTGAAGGTATGGCCCCGTCTAATGTTAACAATGCCATTCGGGAAATGATGGCGCACCTCAAGGATATGGATGCTGGCACACAGGCTTTGACAAGCCCACAGCTTACCTCTGTTGATATAAACGGCGGCACAATTGATGGCGTAACGATTGGGGGAGCTTCGGCTGGGGCAGGAACATTTACTAATCTGACAGCCACAGGCACGACAGCCCTAGCTGGTACTACTTTTAGTGGCAATGTCTCTTTCGGTGATAACAATATTACGAATGTTGGTTCTCTCCAAGTAGACGACATTGCTGGCGATACAGACGGAAATACATTTATTGCATTTCCTGGTTCTGATGTGATGACCATGCACACAGGAAACGTAGAGGCCATTCGTATTGATGCTAGTCAAAATGTTGGGATTGGAATTTCCAACGCAACCGAAAAGTTTACAGTCGTTAATTCTTCATCTGGGATTGTTGGACGATTTACTAATAACACAAATCAGACACTGGATTTAGGTGTTGTCTCTGGCTCTGGGGCGGCTGGAGGAGTTTTTTTTAACAACGCAAACTCTGGTTATCTTGCGTTTCAATCTGGCGGCACAGAAGCCATGCGCATCGCAAGCGGCAACGTGGGGATAAGTTCAACAGGTAACGCAATTGATGAAATGCTTCATTTAGAAAAGTCTACTGGTACAACTCTAGTAAAAACTGAAGTAGGCGGTAACTCTACTGTAGGTTTTGAAATTAAAAAGACTGGTTCTACCACGAGTAATTGGAGAATTGCAGACGGGCAAACGGTTAACGGAAAATTAGAAATTTTTGATGTGACAGACAGTCGCTCTATTATGACGTTTGATGGCGATGGCAAAGTTGGGATTTCTACGATTTCGCCTGATGGTCTTCTTCATATTTTTGAAGGCGGTGATACAGGAGGCACTGCACATGCCGATGCAGACACACTTATTTTAGAAAATGATGGTAATTCTGGTTTAACAATAATGTCTTCTACCAGTGGCAAAGGCACAATTAATTTCGATGATGCAGGGGGTAATGCACGAGGGTCTATTGTTTTTGACCATTCAACGGATAACCTTACGATTGATGTTGCAGGTAATATTATAATTGACGCAGATGTTGACGTGGGGATTGGGACGACTTCGCCACAAAGTGCTGCACATCTTAAAGGCGAAACTGCCGCTTTAGGCGTAGATGATTATCCTCAATTAACTATAGAAACAGCAGCAACATCTGGTGCAGCTAATACTGGTGGTGGTATTTTATTTTTAAATCACGATGGTACTGGCGGTAGTTTTGGTGGAAGCATTCAGTCACTCAAAGAAAACGGAACTTCTGGGAACTCTGCCCACTATATGAGATTTAGTACAAGAGCAAATGGTGGCAGTGTAACAGAGCGTATGCGCATAAGGTCAACGGGTGAAATACTTCACACACTTCCCTCAGAAGATACAACATTTTCTGCTGGAACTGATAGTACATGGAATAGGTTTGAAATATTGCAAGACCGTGGTGCGTCAAACACTGCATCGGGAATTGCCTTCAGATCACAATCAGGCACAGCCCCTGCTGGTATAGCTGGTGTAGCCCTAAACACAACAGGGGGTAGGGAAGAATTAGCTTTTATTACATCGACAGGCAATGCCTCTGTAGAACGTATGAGGCTTGATGAAAATGGCAACGTTGGGATTGGGGCAGTTCCATCTGGCAATTTAACGGCTGGCTATATTTTAAGATTAGACGGTGGTTCTCAAACATACCTAGCCTTTAACAACGACACACATACAACACAAGTGACAGGTGGTTTTGTAATTGGAAACGATGGGTCAAGTGCATATCTAGTGCAACGTGAAAATCAACCTCTTGCGTTCCATACTAATGATTCAGAAGCCATGCGGATCGACAGCAGCGGCAACGTTCTTGTGGGAACCACTGTAGCAGCTTTAGCAGACGCTACGTCTGGTTCAGGAATTGCGTTACAAGCAGATGGTCAACTTGAGATTGCAAGGGCTGGAACAGGGTCTAGCGATGTGTGTGCAAGATTTAATCGTAGCAATGGAGACGGCTCTATTGTTGAATTTCGCAAAAGCGGTGTCACGGTGGGCAGTGTTGGGACTAGTGGCGGTGCAACTCCTTACTTTGCTAATGCTTCTACTGGTGGGATCAGACTTGGTACATCATCTGGTGCTACAGTTTTGGTGGCATGTAATGAAAGTGGCGCATTAGAAGACAACCTTCACGATATTGGGGCCAGCTCGACTCGTTGGGACGACATCCACGCTACCAACGGCACTATCCAAACTTCTGACCGCAACGAAAAGCAAGACATTGCAGAGCTAACTGAAACTGAAATGAAAGTCGGCAAGCGTATATCCGCACTATTCAAAACATTTCGTTGGAAGAGCAAGGTCACAGAAAAAGGCGATGCTGCTCGTACACATACAGGTATCATAGCACAGGACGTACAAGCTGCGTTTTCCGCAGAAGGCTTAGACGCAAGCAAGTATGCTTTATGGTGTAGCGATACTTGGACAAATGACGATGGCAGCGAGCAAACTAGGATGGGTGTTCGTTATCCTGAGTTGTTAAGCTTTCTGGCAAGTTACAACGAGCAACGCTTTACGGATATTGAAGCACGTATCACAGCCTTAGAAGGAGCATAAGCATGGCAATCACATACACATGGACAGTAGGTCAAACTGAATACGAAACTACAAGCGGAAGCAAAGGCATAATAACATTGCACTGGCGCTGCACAGCAGTTGATGGTGATCACTCTGTAAGCTCATATGGCACGACAAGCCACACGCCCGATCCATCAGATAGCAACTTTATTGCTTATGACAGCGTTACAGAAGCTAACTGCATTGCATGGGCGCAAGCACAGGTAGACAAGGATGCAACGGAAGCAAATCTAAAGGTAGGCATAGATAATCTTAAAAACCCACCCACGAAAAGCGGAGTTCCTTGGGCTGCATAACTTTAACCTAGAAGGAGATCACGATGGTAGAGAAACAAACAAAATCCATCAAGATTAACGATAAAGAATACGCTGAAGATCAGCTAAATGATCAGCAAATCACTATGATTAATCATGTGCATGATCTGGATAGAAAAATAAGGTCTGCTCAGTTTAGTTTAGATCAAATGA
>MDTG01033704.1_pt1 | contig 28479 bp, 26 predicted proteins | sample 811421 | NCBI WGS metagenome assembly MDTG01 (sample SAMN05326645, study PRJNA326480) | marine metagenome | isolation source: seawater | place: Pacific Ocean: South East | collected 2011
AAAAGTTTTTTCAATTTTAATATTATGGTGGGCCGTGTTGGTTACGCTCCAACTACCCCTGCAATGTCAATGCAGTACTCTACTATTGAGCTAACGGCCCCAAGTTAAAGTTTTATCTTTATTTTTTTTCAAGAAAAAAAACATTAGTTTTTTTGTTTACAGCATACAATATTGATAAGTTTAAAATAAACAAGCTTATATTGAAATCACTAAAAAAGGCTCCAGATGGTATTAGGGGTAAAAAATTACAAATTAAAAAAGTAAATGCACCAATTTGCAAATAATTTTGTGATACAATAATTACTCTTAAATTTTTAAAAATAAGAATAAAAAAAGAGTAAAGTATTAATATTGTTCCTATTAAACCATGCTCTGATAAAAACTCAAAATATATTTGGTGTGGATGAGTCATGCAGAAATATTCATTTTTTTTTGCTTTTTTCTCGTCACAAGTTTCTACTCTATAATTTTTGTTACCAACTCCAATTAGTGGATTATTCTTAAAAACTTCAAAACCTGACTTATAAAGTTTTATATAAATATTATCATTAAATTTTTTAAGATTTTTTTCTGAATATATTTGTGAAAAAATTTGATCGAAAAATCTATTTTTAAGGTAATCTGTATTGAACACAGTTAAAATTATTACAATAGGTAGTATAATTAAAAAAGTAATTTTTAATTTAAAATCAAATATTTCAATTAAACATATGAACAAAGTTAATCCGAATATAGCCTTAATAGTGTTTGATCTTTCACCAGTAATTAATACTGAAGATAAAAATATTAATATTGCTATAAAAAAAATTATATTTCTGTATTTTTTATATTTTAAAATATCTAATAAATATCCTGAAATTAAAAATATAAATCCGTTTATAAAAGCACCTGCAATTGGTTCGTCCTTGAAAAAACTTACAATTCTATTTCCGTGTGGTTGCGGCACGCCATCTAAAGACAATGCGCCCCAACCAAAAATATTTGCTCCAGTAATTCTTTCAAAGTACACATCAAAAATGAAAACTAAAAAAATTGTTGTCCAAAAAAAGAATATCTTTTTATTTTTCTCGCTAATGAAAAATAAATAATTAATTGCTAAAAATAACAAAATAAACCTAATAAAACCTAAATTTCTAGAAATGCTATTTTCGACTGTCAAGGATATGAAAGTATTGAATATGAGGTACAAATATAGAATTGAAAAAATTCTAATTGTTTTATCTTTAAACAAAAAATCATAATGTTTTAGTTTAATAAAAAAATATAAATAAAAACCACCCAAAAAAATAATATTTAATAATGATATTGATGGACCAATAAGAATAGATATTGGAATTATTAATAAAAAAATGGAAAAAAATTTTTCTGATAAATTGATCATTATCCTTTAGATAGTAATCGAATTTTTGATTATTGTATAGGATAGTAGAGTAAATAAAAAAATTTTATTTACAGTTGTAATTATTTTATAAATAATTATCTTGGTAATCATCTATTATCAAATTTATTTACATGTTTTAATTAATGAAAAGTAAAATATTAATGTTTATGCCTTCAATAGAGGGTGGTGGTGTAGAAAAAAATTTTTTTTTAGTTTGTAATTATTTAGTGAACAAAGTTAATAGTTTAAAAGTAATTACTGTTTCGAAAAAATACAAAAATAGATTTAATAAATCTATAATTCTCATTACTCCAATATCTAATATATGGGATAGTTTTAGTAGGAGAATAAAATATCTAGTTTCAATTTTATTATTAATAAAAGAAATAATAAAAGAAAAAAATATTGTCGTTTTTGCATTTCAAGCAAATGTATATTGTATATTAGTTTGTAAACTTTTTTCTGTAAAAGTTATCGCTAGATCTAATACAGCACCTGTTGGTTGGTCAAAAAATTTAATTAAAAGATATATTTTTAAAAGAGTTTTAAATTTATCAAATATCGTAATAGTTAATAGTATTGAATTTCAAAAAGACCTTAAAAGAGATCTTAATATAAATTCTAAGTGTATTTATAATCCTCTTAATAAAAGTGAAATTGTGAAGAAGTCTAGAAAAAAGTCTAAAAAAATTTTCAGCTCCTCAAGGAGATTGAAAATTTTAAATATTGGAAGATTTACAGATCAAAAAGATCAGTTAACATTATTAAAGTCATTAAATTATTTAAAAGATAAAATAAATTTTGAAGCATGTATTGTTGGCAGGGGTGTTAAGAAAAAAAAATTACAGAGATATATATTAGATAATAAATTAAATCGTTTTATTAAAATTATTAATTTTGTTGAAAACCCTTATCCACTAATAAAACAATCAAATTTATTTGTTTTAACATCTAAATACGAGGGCCTACCAAATGTTTTGCTTGAGGCTTTAGCCCTAAAAAAGTTTATAATATCAAGTTCATGTCATACTGGCCCAAAAGAAATTCTATTAAATGGGAAGGGTGGATTGCTGTTTAAAGTCGGGAATCACATAGAGCTTGCAAATAAGATTATGTATTATTTTTTTAATAAAAAAAAATGTTTAAAATTATTAGACAAGTCATATCTTTCATTAAATAGATTTGATTATGACTCTAATCTTTTAAAATACTATAAATTGATTAGCAATTTTAGATAATCATATTTTTAATAGCTTGTTAAGAATTAAATAGTGTTTGAACATAGTATATTTTCTGGTATTCTTTTTTAATACTACTTTATCTAAATAAATTTTTTTTTTATCCAAATTGCAATAGTTCATTAAACTTTTCAAAAGTGCATCTTTTGAATTATTTTTAAATAAAATGCCATTTTTACCATTATTTAAAAATTCTTTAGGTCCATTAGGACAGTCACTTGAAATTATATAAGTATTACAAATTGCAGCTTCTACCATCACAAAGCCAACTTCTTCCCAAAGTGAGCTCAAAACAAATATCTCGCTATTTTTCATAAATCTATAAACATTTTTTTTAAAACCTAATAAAAAAATTTTTTCTTTTAATTGTTTTTTTTCTATTAATTTATTTAATTTTTTTTTTTCCTCACCTTCTCCTAAAATTAATAAAATAAAATCACCGTTAACTTTTAGAAATTCAGAAAATTCATTTATTAAATATGAAAAATTTTTTTGTTTGGTCAGCCTTCCAACTGATAAAACAATTCTTTTATGTTTTATAAGATCAGAATCATTTTGAAGATTTTTTTTTTTAAAATTGGTAATTTTTATTATTGCATCTGGTAAGTAGTGTAAATTTTTTTGTTTAAATAAATTTGAATTTTCTAGGTCTTTTTTCAAGTCTAAGGTTGGACAAGTAACAATTTTTATTTTTTTTGACGAAAATTTCCAAAAAAATTTTCTTATAATATTTAATTTAGGGTATCCAGATATTCTCAAAATAAAATCAGTTTTAAATTTAAATAGATTTAAAAGAGTAAGAGGTAAAGATGTAATTAAATGAAGAATAATTTTACTTGGTTGTTCTTTTTTTAACAAAAAATACAGCGGAAAAAATGATAGTAAAAAAATTACTAAGTATGAAAACCTGCTCCCAAAAAAACCTCTTTTAGGTAGAATTTTAAAATATTTAAAATTTAAGTCAATTAAATCAATTGAATTTTCATTTAATAATTTCCTGTATTGATCCCATTCTCCACAAACATTTATTAATTTAACGTCATTGTTTTTATCATATTTAGATAAAGAAATTGCGGAGTTTAATGTTGATATAACTGTACCCACTGGATTCAGACACGGTGACCAGTAAAATATTTTTTTTTTTCATTAATAATCCTTTACATTAATTTATAAAATTAATATGTAAATTTATTTATGATTTTAATTACTGGAAGTACAGGATATATTGGCTCTCATTTATCACAATTTTTCCGTAAAAAAAAAATACAGTACATCGGAATAGATAATTTATCATATTCTTATAAAACTAATGTAACTGATATTAAAAATCACAATTTTTTTTGTATTTCAAATAAGAAAAAAGTTAAAGATTTAATTAATAAATATAAAATACATACAATTATTCATACTGCAGCATCTTCATATGTCCTAGAAGCTGAAAAATTTAAGAAGGCTTATTTTATAAATAACATAAAAAATACCAAAAAATTTATAGATATTTGTAAAGAAGGCAATGTCAAAAAGTTTATTTTTTTGTCATCATCCAATGTTTATAAAGAACAAAAGAAAAATAAAATTTTAAAAGTTACAAACAAAACTCTTCCTAAAAACTATTATGGCAAGACTAAATTAATTATAGAGAAATACTTAAAAAAAAAAGAATTTGAAGACTTGGTTATTTTAAGATTATTCAATATTGTAGGTGTAATTAATAGTAAATTTAAAATTTTTAAATTTAAAAAAAATAATTATCAAAGATTAATTTTTAAACTAAGTCAAAATTATAAATTTAATAAAATTACCAAAATTAATTATATTATTAAGAATAGTAAAAAAATTTATCCCTCCAGAGATTTCGTTAATATTTTAGATCTTTTATATATAATTAAAAAAATTTTAAAAATTACTACAGTTGGAAAAAAAAAAATAAAAATTTTTAATGTTTCATCACAAATTTCGACGCCTATTAACCAAATTATATCAATGATTGAAAAAAAAATTAGAAATAAATTAAAAATAAAATATGTTAAAATATCGAAGCAAGAACTTGAATATACAAAGGGATCAAATAAAGAACTAAATGATTATATAAACTTTATACCAAAAAAAAAACTTAAAATACATTCTAGTTGTAGAATCTGAATTATAAAATTTTTCTAAAGTGTTTAATTATTTTATATAACCCAATAAATAATAATAAGAATATATTTTGACCGTTATCAAATCTTATTTTCATCTCTTCAAGAAATAATTTTCTATAAGGTACTTTGCTAGAAAAACCACCGCGTCTAAATATTCCAACAATTTCATTTTTCTTAGTAGATATTCCATTTAACTTTTTCTTAACAATCATTCTGAAAAAATAATCATAGTCTGCATGGTATTTGTACTTTATATTATAAAGACCTACTTTTCTGGCTGATTTTAACTTTATAAAAAATCCACTAGAATGACTTGAATAAAATCCCCAACTGTAAAAAATTTTTTCTGGCTTGTATCCATAAAGAATACCCCAATGTTTTCTAACACTTCCAAATATAAAATCTATATTTGGATTTAAGTTGATGTATTTTTTGATTATTGAGAAAGCATTTTTTGTGTAAACATCATCAGAATTAATGATTCCTACAAAATCGCCTCTACATTTTTTTAAACCCTTATTGAAAGCATCATACAGACCCTTGTCTTTTTCACTAGTCCAATAATCAATATATTTTGAATATTTTTTTATAATATTTATTGAGTTATCTGTTGACCCTCCATCTATAACTATATATTGAAATTTTTCCTTTTGGGAAATTACACTATTTATTGTTTTTTCTAAATATCTTTCCCCATTTAAAACAACAGTGATTATAGAAAAGGTAGGTTTATTTTTTGATTTATTCATAAATTAATATTTTATATTTTTTTTTATATAATAATACTTTAATAATATTAAATTAATGAAACATCAATTAACTATAATTATTCCGTGTTATAATTCTGAATTATATATTAAGAAAAATATTTTAAAATTAAATTTGAAAATAAAAAGATACTTTAAAGATATTGAATATATTGTTATTAACGATGGCAGTTATGATAAGACCATAAATCAATTAAAAATAATAAAAAAGACAATTAAAAATTTTAAAATAATTGATGTAAAAAGAAATACTGGAAAATCTAATGCAATAAAAGTTGCTTTAAAATTTTCTATTGGAAAAAAAATTTTATTATATGATGCTGACATTCCTTATTTTAATTATCTAAATCAATTTTTAACGAAACTCAAATATAATAAACTTGTTGTAATTAATAGAGGGCATAAAAATAGTAAAATCATCATTAAAGATAGAAAAATTTATAATTTTATAAGAACTTTAATAGGTAATTTAATATCTTTAATAAATTTTTACTTACTGGACTTTAAAATTAAAGATACACAATCTGGGTTAAAAGGATTTTCAAATTCGTTAGATTTAAAGAAAAAAAAATTTATTTCACAAAGGTTTTTTTTAGACATAGAAATTTTAAATTTTTTTAAGAAAAAAAATATTGAGCCTGTGGAAATTCCAGTTAAATTTAAATTAGAAACAAATAATTCATCAATAAATTTATTTGACTTAAAAAAAAATTTTGAAATATTAAAAGAATATTTTAAAGTTGTTAGTAGTATTTAACTTTTAGATCAATTTCATTCACTACATCATATGGCCAAACTTTAATCTTGTAATTATTATTTAAATTAAATTTACGGATTTCTTTTTTCCATTCAGGGCAATTTATACACTCGTAAAAGATAATCCACTTTTTAACTCTATAATCATAAATCCCAGTCAATAAAGATATAAAAATTAGTGTAAAAGAAAGTGTTTTCAAGACTTGTAATTTCTTTTGAATGAAGCTTAATTTAAATAATATAAATATAATACAAAATGATGGTATAACTGAATATCTCCCTCCAACGGAGTCATTTACACCTCCAACAGTCACTAATATTGAACAAGTGAAAAACAAATATATTAAGCTTGTTAATTCAAAACTTAATTTTAAATTTTTATTTTTAATTTGAAACAAAATATAAAATAATAAAGATAATATAAACAATATTACCAAAAAAATTATTAGTACTTTTAGTTGATTGTTATTTTCAATTTCAAAAGTTTTAATAAAATAATTAGATAATGATGACGATAAGAACGGTCTAATTAGAATGTTATATGTAAAACTTTCAATTTCATTAAAATTTAAAAAATAATTAAAATTGAGCTTTCCCATGTATAGCTTGCCTGACAACTTAGCTACTAAAATTATAGAAAATTGAATAATCGAAGTAAGGGTTATAATTAATGAATTTATAAAATTAATTTTTGTTCTCTCTTTTAGATTTTTATATATAAACAAAGGCGTTAAAAGGCAGCTATAAACACCTGAAAGTCCAGCTATACCGAGAATAAATGGTGAGAAAAATTTTGAAGACCTGTCGTGCTTTAAAAACAAAATAAAAAAAGACAATAAACAGAGGTACACTTGTGCGTTATGGGAATCTAGCCAAATTTCAAAAACAAATATTGGTGAGATAGAAATTATGATTGAAGCAAATAATTTTGAAAAGTTTGTTTTAAAAAAATCAGATTTGTAAAAAATAATTATATAATGAAGAAGAAAAATTAAAAGATAACAAAAATATACATTAAATAAAGCTGCAAATTCAATATTAATCAATCTCGAATTCAGAAAACTAGTTAAGTTTGCAAAAAAATTTAAATATCCAGCAGGCCAGTAAATTAAAAAAAATGTCTCGTGCCAGTTGCTGTTAAGTGCATTTGCATAATGAACTGCATCATTCATCATAAATCTTCCACTTTGAAAAAGATATGGAGTTTTCAAATAATGAAGAAAAATCGTAAAAATAATAAAAAGTAGTTTAAACTTCATAAAATTACCAATTTTTTTGTCAAATTCATTCTGCATTATTTACTTGTTGTTTTAATTTATTTAAGTTTCATGATATTTCATATCATAAATATTAAAAAAAATACTTTGTAAAGTTATAAATAAATATGAAAGTTTTGCACCTTAGCTATCATGAAATATCTGGTGGTGCAGCGATAGCTGCTAATAGAATCCATAATTCTTTACTAAAAAATAAAGTGGACTCTTTTATGCTAGTTAAAAATAAGACAAGTAAGTCAGATAAAATAATTACATCCAAAAAAATATTTGATACCTTTTTAGATAAACTTAATCTTTCTTTTCAAAGAAAATTAGATAAACTAAATTCTAGTATAAATGAAAGTAAAATAAGCAAATCATATAATTTAATTCCTACTTTTAAAATCGATATAATAAAAAAAATTAATCCGGATATTGTTAATCTACATTGGATTGGAAATAACTTTATTAATTTAAAAGAAATTTCAAAAATTCAAAAACCAATTGTTTGGACTCTTCATGATATGTGGCCTTATTGCGGATCAGAACATTATAGTTTTGAGAATAGATATATTGAGGGTTATACAGATTTAAATTTAAAAAAAAATAACAAATTTATTTCCTTTGATTTTGATAAAATGGTTTGGTCTAACAAAAAAAAATATCTTACAAATAAAATAAATTTTGTTACTACAAGTACATGGCAAGAAAATAATTTAAAAAAAAGTTTTTTGTTCAAAAATAACAAACAAAAAAAAATTTTTTATCCTATTAATCATGAAACATGGAATAAAATAGACAAAACAGAATCAAGAAAAAAATTAAATTTACCTTTGAATAAAAAAATTTTATTATTTATTTCAGAAAGAATTGACAACCCTATTAAAGGTTTTGATCTTATTAAGAGAATATTAAATGATAAAAATTTTCAGGATTATTATTTGGTCGTGCTTGGAAGAAAAAATAAAGAAAAGTTTCAAAATATCAATATTGAGTATAGATTTTTTGATAAAATTGATAATGATATTGATTTTTTGTTAGCCGTATATTCTTCGGCAGATTTATTAATGGCACCTAGCAGCTTAGAATCGTTTGGGATTGTTGCTCAAGAGGCAGCTAGCTGTAACTTACCCTCAGTTGCATTTTCTGAAACCGGCTTTGAAGATACAATTTCTCATTTAAAAAGTGGTTATTTAGCCAAAATTAATAATATTGAAGATTTTAAGACTGGTATTAAATGGTGCCTTGATAGTCATAATTTTGATACAATTTCAACATCGGCTCGGGAAATCATTAAAAATAAATTTAATGAAGATTCTATAGCTATAGAATATATAAATTTTTACAAAGAAATAATTAATAATTTATAAATGATTAATAAAAAATTTTTTAAATAAAAATTAAATTGAAAATAACTCGACTAATATTAAATCATCAAATCTTTAAGAAGTATCCAATAATATTAATGCATATTGGCTCTGCAGGATCTAATTTCAAAACTTGGAATAATATTGCTCAAAGTTCTATACTAGTTTCTATAGATGCTAATAACAGCTCAGTAAATTCTAAAAGGAAATTTAAAAAAGTGATTAATGATCAAGTTATAATTTCTAACAAAAATAAGTTTGGTAAATTTTATCTTACACATGATCCTAATTGCTCCAGTTTGCTTGAGCCAGATAAGTCAGTTCATCAAAATTGGTATTTGTCTCACAGAATTAAAATAAAAAAGATACATAAAAAGAAAATTTATTCTTTAAATAATTTTTTAAAATTAAGAAATATCAATTATATAGATTGGTTTGTAACAGATGTTCAGGGTAAAGATTTGGATATCATTAAATCCTTAAAAAAAAATATTAAGAATAAAATCTCAATAATTGATATTGAGGCAGGTTTTTTTTCATTTTACAAAAAGTCAGATAAAATATCAGATGTTTTTAATTATATGTCAAAAAATTACGATTTTGAAGATATGGAGTTTGGTTTTAATTATAAATTATCAAGTAAAGGCTTAAGTAAAATTGAAAAAAAAATACTTTTTAAATACAATAAACCTTCTAAGATTTATTCTAATATCATTTTTTTAAATAAAAAAAAAAATGTTGAAAGAATTAATCTTTTAAAATTAATTTATTTAGTTGAAAATAACAAAACTTTTGAAGCTAGACAACTAATAACCAGTATTTCAAAAAATAATGTGTTTTATAATAGAATTTTACAAGAATTAGAATTTATTATAAAGATTCAGAAGTTTAAGTTTTTGATTTTAAGTCCATTTTTTTTAATAAATAAATTTATAAGTTTTTTCAAATAAGACCATAATGATTTAAATTAATCAATTTTTTCAATAAGATTGTGAACTCCTCAAAATGTTAAAAGTGAAAATTTTCTAGATTTTTTAGCATTGATAATAATTATTGAATCCAATCATTTGAAAAGTTTTGAAATAATTTGAACTTTTTTGTTGAATTTGAGTTGTATTTATTACATTTAAAATATGTTATAAATCTGGAAGATTGATTTTGTGAAAAAAAATTATATATTTTTATTTTTTATACTTTTTACTCCAAGCATCTTGTGCGCAGAAAATAATTTAAACAATATTGAAATTCAAAAACCATCAATAAAAATATCACCAAATTCTAACATTCTTAGTGGATATTTTTTAATTAGAAATACAAATAATTTTGAGGTTAAATTAACCGAGATAAAATGTAAATTTGCTAAAAAAGTTGAAATGCATAAAATTGAAATTGATAATGAAGAAATAAAGATGATTAAATTAAAGGAAGGAATAGCGGTACCTGCTAATTCAATTCTTGAATTTAAACATGGCTCTTATCATCTTATGTTCATGGGGATTAAAAAAAAAATAAACATTTTAGATAAGCACGAAGTCGAGTTTATATTTTCAAATATAGGATCACAAAAAGTTTTGTTTGAAGTGACTAATATTAAATAAATAATCATGAAATTTATAAGAAATTTTTTAATTATCTTTTTGTATTTAATAACATGTCTTCTAATAATAAACTATTTACCCAAAACCGTTGACATCTATAAAAATTTTTTTTTAAGTAAAAATACACTACCCAAAATAGATCTGGTAACACATGAAAATAAAAAAATTAATAATATTAATTTAAACAACAAACCAGCCATATTTTTTTTTGGTTTTACAAACTGTCCTGATGTTTGTCCCTTAACACTTTATAAAATTTCAGAGGCAGTAAAACAACTTAATGTCCAAAATAAAATGAAAATTTTTTTTATTACTCTTGATCCAGATCGAGATGGAGTGAATGAATTAAAAAAATATCTTAAATATTACGATACTAACATTACTGGAATTACTGGAAAAATAGAAAATATTAAAATAATTTCAAATTATATGAACGTTAAATTTGTTAAAAGGGGCGACAAAAATAACTATACAATAGATCATACTGCATCTGTATTTTTATATGATAAAAATTTTAATTTATTCGACAAAATATATTATGATGAAAACATTGATGACACGAAAGTAAAAATTAGCAAATTAATTAAATTTTCATTTTAAAAATATAATTACTCAAAAATAAAATTACAAAAATCAATAAAACTAAAATTATAAAATAAAAGAATAGAAAAAATATTAGCAAAGAGAACTGTAATAAATTTGAGTTAATAAGTGATATTATTTTCCCAATTGGGTAAACCACGAACAATACGGATATCTTTAGAATATAATATATTAAAATTGATTCGTATAATATTTTTAAAGGTGTTAAAATTTTTTTTAAAAATGATAATCCATTAAAATAAATTGCATTATTTAAAATGGATATAAAGATAAATATATTTAATATAATAATAGAGTAAAAAATATCATTAGAAAGCGTCTGACACCAATCTATGATTGATGAATTTGAGTACCACCAACTTTTAACAATTTCATATTCAAATAATAAATTTGCATTTTGAATTTTTGAGATTGCAAAGTCAAGAACACCATGAACGTGAGCATTATGATCCATAATAATTACAACAGTAATTTATAATGTATTATTTTACATTAATTAATTATAAATATATTTATAATTCTATGATAAATGGTTTTAAAGCCTTACAAATGACAAATTACATTTATATCTAACCTAAAATGGAAAATATAACTAAATATACTCTTAAATTGCTATCATTAAGGCAGAAGATTTTTTTACTTTTTATAATATTTTTAGCTATAATTGTATCATTGTCTGAGTTAGCGAGTCTAGGTTCGATTGCACTTTATGTAACAATCATCGCTGATAGCAATTATGTAATTGATAAAATCCCATATAAGAATTTGAATAATTATCTTAAGTCTTTAAGTCAAAAAGATTTAATATTTTACTTTTCGATTGTTTTGGCAATTATTTTTTTGTTTAAAAGTATTTTACTAGTAGTTTTTAATTGGTTACTCGCCAAAATCGAGATTGGAATTGAAAGAACAATAGCTTCAAAACTTTATGCAAAATATCTTAGCAACAATTATGAATATTTTTTAATTACATCATCTTCAAGATTAATTAATTCAATAAAAGATGAGTCAAGTAGATATTCTATCTTTATATATGGATTTGTAAGTTTATTTAAGGATGTAGCACTTCTATTAATACTTGTTTCAGGGTTACTTCTAATTAACTTTACTGGGACTATTTTTATTTTTGGTGCGATTTTGTTTTTTTCATTATTAATTTTTTTAATTATTAAAAATTTCATTAAAAGGATTGGAAAAGAACAAACAATTTATAGAACAAAAATTTACGATATTCTAAATCAAACTTTTCAGAGTACAAAAACAATTAAATTACTTGGGATTGAAGATTTTTTTCAAAATAAATTTTTTTCCACTCTAAGATTAATGTTGAGAAATACATTAAAAATTAGGGTTATAAATCCAATGCCAAGAATTCTTTTAGAATTAGTAGCTATTATTGGAATGTCATTACTTGTAATTTACTTAACACGATTTGAGGAAAATCTGACAGTTTTACTTCCAACTTTAAGTTTTTCTGCTCTTACAATAATGAGGATGATACCTGCTTTCTCTGCAATTAATCAAAATATTACTCACGTTTTCAGTAACATGTATGCAGCAAAAATAATTATTAATGATTTGGAGTCAAAATTTAATAAAGAAGTAGAAATAATTAAAAAAGATCCCAATAAAAATCAGCATAAAACTTTTAATTCAGAAATTGATATTGAATCTTTGGAGCTTAAAAATGTATCATTTAAATATATAACTAGTGAAAATATTGTTTTAAATAAAATAAATCTTAAACTTTTTAAAAATGATGTACTTGGTATAATTGGTAAAACAGGTTCAGGGAAATCAACACTGGGAGATATTATTTTAGGTTTAATTCAACCTCAAACTGGGGAAATTTTGGTTAATAAAGATGCAAATTTATTTCATAGTAGACTATTTAAAAAACAAATTGGATATGTTCCTCAAGATATCCAGCTTCTAGATAATTCGATAAAGAATAATATAGCAATAGGTATTGAGAGAGAGAAAATTGAAGATGATTTAATCAACCACTGTATAAAATCTGCAAAATTAAATGACTTTATTGCCAATCTTCCTGATGGAATAAATACTGTTATAGGTGAAAGGGGTGTAAGAATTTCTGGGGGGCAAAAGCAGAGATTGGGTATAGCAAGAACTTTATATAGAAGCCCAAAATTAATACTGCTTGATGAAGCAACCTCTGCTTTAGATGGTAAAACTGAAGAAGAAGTAATAAAAAATATTGAACAAGAGAACAAAAATAAAATAATTATAATGATTGCTCATAGATTAAGTACACTAAGGAATTGTAATAAATTACTGATTATTGATAACGGAGAAATTATCGATTTTGACGAGACTGATAATATTCTAAAGAATAATGAATATTTGCAGGAATATTTCAAAAAAAAATAAGAAATTAAGAGAAATACTGATAGTTTTGAAAATAAAGAAAAAAATTTAAATTATTTTTTTAAAATATTCTCATATAAGTCAATATATTTTTTGGCTATTTTTATCGAATCAAATTCAAATATTTTTTTTCTTGCATTATTAGATAATTTTTTATCTTCATTATTTCTTGCTAGCCATTCAATTCCACTTTTCAGGTCTAGAGGTTCAATGTTTTCCACCACATAACCATTTTTTTTATGATCCACAACCTCAGAAATACTTGTATTTTTGAAACATACTACTGGTGTTCCGCACAGCATAGCCTCTGCAAATGTCTTGGGCCAAGCGTCCTGCAAAGATGATCCTACAAAAATATCTGATGAAGAATAGATATTATTCAATTTATTTTGATCATCAATAAATCCAAAATTTTTATATTCTAATCCAATAACATCTAAAATTTTTTGAGACCAAAAATTTCCAAAAATTAGTAAATAATAATTTGACTTATCTAAAGTTTTAAGAGTTTCAACAAACACATCCCAGCCTTTTCTTTTACTTTGTGGATTCTGTGCTCCGTATAGAATGACTTTTTTTTTTGTTGAAATATTTAAAAAATTTCTCGCTTTTATTTTATCAATAACTCTAAAATCTTTAATTTCAATATTGTTATCAATTTTAATAACTTGACGGTTTTTTAATACAACACTGTTTTTAGCATAATTTTTTATCCAATTACTTACAGCAACAAATTGAAAGTTATCATTAAATACTTTTTTTTTAAATTTTTTTACAAAATTTGATAAATAACTATTTTCATATCTTTCGAAATCCATTGAGTAATGAGAGCCCCCTGTAAATACCCACATATCTCTCATTGTCCATACTGCCGGTTTGCTTATTTTTGATAATGATTTTAAACTTATGAACCCTTGACTAAGCCAATGAAAATGAATTATATCCGCATTTTTGTATTCCTTTAATTGTGTAATATCTAATCCAAAAAAACTTAGAGTAAAGGTCTCTCTTGGGCTGGGTAAAAAAATTGATTTAATTATTTTTTCTAATAAGATTTTTACTTTAAAATTTATTTCATCAAGGAAACCTTTATATGCATAATTAATTTTTCTTTCTATTTTTTGATTTATATTTTTGTCTTCTAAATCGTTTATTACTTTGGAGTCAATGTTTAAGTCTAACAATGCTTTATGCAAAATATATGCTCCCTTAAATGCTCCATTTTTTGAAGATCCTCCTACAATATGTAATACTTTAATCATTGGATAAAAAATTATTTGCATTTAAAATTTTTTTGATTTCTTCTAACTTTGAAACAATATAGATTTTATTATTTATAGAAATTTCTTTATAAATTTTATTCATCTTTTCAGATAATTGGAGTACATTTTTGAAATAATATTCCTCTTTTTTTTGACCTAAATGAGGCTCAAGCCTTTTTTTAATAATTTCAACATCAGTATTAATATAAAATATGTAATCTGAAATTGGCATTTGTTGGAAATATTTTTTTAACATCTTTTGATCAATTTGATTTTTACCTAAAAAATAGCTATGGAATCTTTGGATAAAACCTTCAGAGATTATCATCAATCCTGGGAGATTAAAATTTTTTGCCAAAAAAATGCCGTTAAAATCTTCTTGAAGCCATCTAATTAATTTTTTTCTCCTGAAAAAGTCACTTTCAAGATTTATGATATCTATACATATTTTATAAAATTCTTGATAATTTTTTTTTGAAATATTAAACAACTTTATTTTTTCCTTATTAAATAAAAAAAAATTTTTAAAGAAAAGTAACCTTTTAATTTTCCAAATAAAACCTTTTGTCCTTTTAGAAGATGATTTATTACTATTAAATTTTTCTCTTCTTAGAGAAATATAGTTTTTATATTTAACAAGAATATAATAAAAAAAACTTATTTTGTTTTGTCTTTTTATATAATTTAAAAAGATAGAGTTATTATCATAAATCTCTTGTTTTTTATTAAAAAATTTTACACAGAAATTAGAGAAATAAGATTTTCCTGCGTAGGGAATCCCAAAAAACTCTATAATTTTCATTTACTTAAATTTAATTTAAATTTTATAAAAAATTTTATACCATTCAACAAAATTGGAAATCCCCCTTTTAATCGGTGTTCTTTTTTTAAATTTGATTATTTTGTTTAACTTTTTGACACATGCATAAGTTTTTATCATATCTCCTTTTTGTCTTTTTAAATATTTTATTTTTGCCTTTTTTTTAATTTTTTTTTCAATCAATTTTAAATATTTTCTCAATGAAATAGAATATCCAGTTCCAACATTTATTATTCGATGATAATTCTCTTTATCAAAAAATTTTTTGCTTTCTGATATTTTTACAATTAAATAGATTGCGTCTTCAATATAAGTAAAATCTCTCGAGTGAAAACCGTTATTAAACAGTTTAATCGATTTATTTTTAAATATATTTTTAACAAAACTAAATAATGCCATGTCTGGCCTACCCCAAGGGCCGTATACTGTAAAAAATCTTAAGCCTGTTGATTTTAGTTTATAAAGTCTAGAATAACTTTCGGCCATAACTTCATTAGAAATTTTTGTAGCCGCATAATATTGCAGAGGACTTGATACTTTATCTGTTTCTTTAAATGGAATAGTTTTATTATCACCGTAGACACTACTTGAACTTGCATAAAGAAAATTTTTTATGTTTTGTTTTTTACAATTAAAAATAATATTGGAGAAACCGATCAAGTTACTTTCAAGATACTTTTCAGGATGCTTTAAAGAATATCTTACACCAGCCTGCGCAGCTAAATGAAAAACTTTATTAAATTTTTTACCACTAAAGTAATTATCTATTTTTTTTTTATTTGAGATGTCTATTTTATTAAATATAAATTTTTTTCCAAAATTATTTCTTAAGAAAGCAAGTCTTTTCTTCTTTAAATTAATATCATAGTATTTATTTAAATTGTCGACTCCATAAACAATTTTATTTTTTTTCAGTAAATATTTTGCAAGGCTAAATCCTATAAAACCCGCAACACCTGTAACTAATATTTTCATAAAAATTAGATATGATAATTATTACTTTTGTAGTAATTTTCAGCTCTTTGTTATCACAAAATATAAATATTGTGTATTTCAAATTTTATAATATTAATATAATTAAATTTACTTGTAATGCTTATAAACAGTTTAAATAGAGTTAGAGAAACAAAATTTTGGTACATTTCTCTTAAGTTCATATTAATACCAATTTTTAATTTTTTTTGGATTTATTTTATCAATATCCAAGGAAAATTGTTAAAAGTTAATTTTACAAAAAAACTTAACAAAAACTACTCAAAATTTTTTTTAGGTAAAAATGATAAAAAAATATTAAGGAACGTACCTGAGTTTAAAGAAATAATAAATAAAATTAATTTATATCTAAATGATAAATTTCTTAATGAAATGAGAAACAAAATTTCTACTCAAAATTATGAGCGAGGTCATTATTTGTATAATGGTAAAAATTTTTACATTGATATGTATCCGTTTATAAAAAAGGATCTTAAAAAAAATATTGTAGATTTTGCTTTGAATGATTTTAACTTAGCAATTGTCAGTGATTATTTAAAAGTAATGCCTATAATAAGTAAGATTAGTTTAAATTTAAACGTACCCGTCCCGGAGTCTAAAGAGGGTGGTTCTATGCTTTGGCATAAAGACGATTTTGGTTATAAATCTCTTGACCTATTTCTACCAATAAATGAAGTAACTGAAAACAACGGGCCTTTTTTTTATGTGGAAAAAAAAAATGAACTAGGTGTTTTTCATAAATTAAAAAAGATAAAAAAAAATGCATTATTAGGTGAAAGAAATAAAATTGAATTAGAAACATTTGAAAAAATATCGAAAATGAATTTTAAGAATTTTTTAAGTAAAATTGGTGATGGTATATTTGTTGATAGTTTCACTTGTTATCACAGAGGCGGATTTTGTAAAACTGGAGATAGATTAATGTTGAGAATTAGTTACACTACACCTGACAGTATAGATATAATTGGTAAAGATAATTTAGACGGTTTCAGATATTATGATTTATATAAATTAAGCAACTCTGACCTATCAAAATTTCAAAAATATATTTTATTCAAAAGAAATAAATTTTTTAAAATTCAAAATTTATTAATGAAATTATACAGAAGATTGCACTTTAAAGGTGAGCAATTATTCTAAAAACTTTTCAAAGCCAGCGCTATATATCTTGTTGCTAAAAAAATATAAACCTGAAAAAGCCCAATGATCTTTGTCTGAATAAAGAATTTTACCTTTATAATATGCTATACATTGCGGGTCACAATTTAATAATGATTTATTAAAAAATTCTACATTACTCTTAATAGCATATTCTCTAATTTTATCATTTTGCAAAGTAAGATTTTTATTTAGATTATACACTGACGAATTGATTTTTTTTTTCTTTTTAAAAAATAATGTAGGTATATCATAAAATTCCTGCCCATTTCCTACCAAAATTATTTGATTATTATATCTTTTAAAAAAGTTTATAAGCTTTTCAAAATTTATGTTTGAAGTCCATCTATTAGATATTATTATTTTATCTACTGTTTTTAATATTTTGTAATCAAAATTTCCAAAAACTATTTCACAACTATTTCTTCTTTTAAGTATTTTGAAATTAAAATATTCTATAATTTCATCTTTTTTAGTTTTTTCTTTGAAACAGTACAAATAGTCAAATACAATATAATCAAATTGATAATTTTTCTCATATTTTTCAATACCTTTCAATCCTAAATAAAAATCAAAAGCGTGGCTATCTCCTATTACCAATATTTTTTTATTATTACTTTTTGACTCAAAATATTGAAATTTTTTATTTCTATTAAGTATCTTTTTTTCAATCTCATTTTTAACATTACGACCTTCAAAAACTTCGTTAATTAATTTATTTTCAGAAAAAAAAGATTTTTTCAGATAATTCTTTTCACTTTTCACATAAATATTTGATAAGAATATAAATACAAAAGTTAAAATAAAGATTGTTAATAAATATAAATTTTTTTTATATTCATTCTTATTTTTAAAGGGTTTTTCATAAAACTTATAAGTGATTAATGATACTATTAATATAAAAATAATAGTTATAATTTTTTCAGTGAATAAGATATCATCGATTTTTTGATATCTATAAAATATCAAAAAAGGCCAATGGATCATATAAACTGTGTAACTAATTTTTCCTAATCCAACAAAAATTTTGTTTTTAATCAAAAACTTAAAATTATGATCTGAATTTGATGTTGAGATAACTAGCGCTGCCCCGATACATGGAAAAAGAGCATAATAATCGGGAAATCCAAAACCTTCATTAAAAATCACTGATGATGCTAAAATAATGAAAATGCCAAATAAAAAAAATATATTATTAAGTTCTTTTGATATTTTTTTATTATAAAATACAAGTAAAGCGCCAATCATGAATTCATAGAATCTAAAACCAGTAAAGAAAAAAAATGAACTTGTTCTAGACGAATACAGCGAAGAAAGGATTAAAGAAATAAAAAATGTAAAAATTACGACCAAAAAAATTTTTTTTTTTAAAACTTTTTTTGAAATAGTAAGTACAATTGCCCATATTAAATAAAACTGTAATTCAACTGATAATGACCATGTGTGAAGCAAAGGTTTAAATAATTTTTCATGATCAAAATATCCTTGTTCTCCAAAAAAAAAATAATTTGATACTCCAAAGATAGTGAAGGCTGACGATTTTGTTAATCTCTCAAAATGGATGGGTGAAAGTATAAATATTCCTATTATGATAGACAAAAATGTTACTAATAAAATTATCGGAAATAATCTTCTAATTCTTCTTAAACAAAAATCTTTGAAATTAAATTTTTTTTTCCTCAATATAATTGATGTGATAAGATATCCACTTATTACAAAAAAAACGTCTACACCAACAAATCCACCACTAAATTCAAAAATTTCGAAATGAAAAAAAACTACTAATAAAACTGAAATTGCCCTCAAAAATTCTATTTCATATTTAATTTTATGATTGTTAGAATTTGGCATTAAATATCACTCTTCACTAAATTTTAGCCTTCTTACAGCTTCATGATCAATGCCACGATATTTATAAAAATTTAATTTTAGCTTTAAATACTTTGAGTGTTGTAACGAAGATATATGGTTACTGATATTATAATTTTTAAAACGACCATATAAAGAAGCAAATTGATCGATATTATATGAAGATGATACAAACCAAAAATCAGATATTCCTTTTTCATTTGTCTTGTTATTTAGTTCAATTTCTTGTTTATAATTATTTCTTGGAGTTGGTACATCGTTGTGATTTGGAACAGTAAGAAAATTGCTATCAATCTTTTTAAAATCGAAATTTGTGATAAATGCCAAATCTAAACGTGTCAATAATACCAAATCATATTTAAAATTATTTCTTTTTTCATACTCCCTTTTAAGATCATTTACTTTTTTTAAACTATACCAACGACTAAAAGCATTATAACACCTCTGATATTTTGAATGAAAAGTATTTGCTTTATTTTTTTTGTTGAAAAGTAAATTATTAAAAATTTTATAGGGAATAGAAAAAAAAGATATCAAAATCTGAGGATGAAAAACAGTTTTTAATAAAAAATTTTTTTGTTTTTCAATAAGACTTAGCTTTGGATTATATAAATCTAATAATTTTTGCTTTTCATTAAAAGATTGGGAATGAATAAAAATATCATAGTCTTTTAAATCTTTAAAAACATTTTCTTTATAATACTTGAATGCAATTTGAGGATCAAGATTTTCACCAAGTCCGTACTTCTTTGATTTACTTCCTACTAAACCATAAAAACAAATTGCAATTTTCATTCAAAGAAATTTTGTCTTATGATTTATATTTTTTATTATATCATTCTTTATCTCATTAAAATAAACCCCTACTTTAAGAATAACTAAAGGATTTTTATATTTTAATAATATTTTTGGAGATCTAACTGTAAGATTTGTTCCATAGAGTCTTTTGTTTTGTTTTTTTTTATCATTATCTAAAATATAAAGTATTTTTTTCGATTTTAATCCAAAGCTTATTAAGTACTGAGAAAAAACATGAGCTCCAAACAAAAATATTGGTTTTTTTGATTTTAATATTTTTGTATTTAAATCTAAAATTAATTTTTCATGATATTTAATATAATTTAAGTAAATTAACTTATATTTTTTGTAAAAATTATTATTAAAAATTAGATTTTTGTCTACTTCTTTAAACTTTATACATGAATAGAATATACTATGATCTTTTTTAAAGAATTTTTTTTCAACAATTTTAAAACCATATTTTTCAAGGAAAAACTTTATAAACGGCTCAGTCAAAAAAATTGTGTGCTCAAAGTTAATGCAATTTGTATATTTTCTTTTAAGCATTATCTCTAAATTTGGAATTGAAAATATTAATTTTTTTTTGATTTTGATTTTATTACCTAAATCATCCATGAACTCATGTAAATGATATATATGTTCAAAAACATGTGAATGAACATATGTATCTATATTTTTTGAGGGTGAGAATTTTTTATCAAAAAATCCTTTGATTATTTTTGCCTTTACTCCTTTTTCTATAATTGGATTAGGTTCAATAATTGTCCATTTAACTCTATTTGATAATTTAGAAAATTCTTTACACAATCTTCCATGCGCTGCACCTATCTCTAAGATATTTTTAGGATTAAATTTTTTCATAAAAATAGCGAAACTTTTATGATGTTCATCCCAAAGTTTACCTATACAACCTGAGTTATGTGACTCGGGATATAAAACATTCAATGGAAGCAATGGATTTAACTGAATCATTCCGGTTGATTTGCTAATATGCCATTTCATGTCAAAATATTTGTCAAATGATTTTTTTTTATTTGTAACACCCATAAAAATTGGGAATTTTTTGAAAGTATAAAGGTATTCTAAATCCTTTTTTTTATTCACTACATCCAAATTTCTAAATATTTTTTTAATTGTCATTTAATCTCTTTATAAAGTAAATCTTTTCCTAAATAATACAAAAAAATTGAGTATGGGCAATGATGTAATGGTGCAATATTTAAGAAGATTAAACTTGTTAATATCCTTACTTTTTTTAAGTTAAAACCGTTAAAAATTATCCATTTTTCATAGTCTTTTAATATAATTTTATTTATTTTGTGTTGGTAAAAAGAGTAAGTAATTTTTTTTTTTTTATTTTGTTGTAAAATATTAAATCCATTTTTTTTAATTATATTATGCGAGATAATCATACCATGCATCAATTTTGCTAGATCATAGTAAATATCTCCATAAAAAATATTTTCTCCAAAATCTTGTCTCCAATCTAATAAAGTAAATCTTTTTTTTTTATTTATTAAAATATTTTCAAAATGAAGATCGCCATGAAAGTTACCAGGTATACCATTGCTAATTATTTTCCAATCTATTTTTTTTAGAATTTCTTTAAGCGGAGGTGTTTCATTTTTATTTATTATAGTAGAATTATCTTTTATTTGATGTTTCTTATAGAATTCGTCTATTCTTTGTAATGTTTTCTTTTTATAAAACATTTCACAATCATTAAAAAAATTTTTTTTCTCATTTATATTATTGATTTTTTTCAATTTCCAAAAATTTTTTAAGAATTTCATGAGAATTTTAAAATTTTTTATGCTGCTTATTTCTGAAAAAATTTTTCCTTTAACTTTTTTATATGCATAAAAATTTTCTTTGAAATCTGTAATCTTAGGTGTAAATTTTTTTAAAATTTTTTGCCTTTCAATTCTTTTTTTAATAAAATTTTTACTTTTTGAAAATTTGATTACTTTATTTTTAACAAAAAAAATTGATTCGTGATCTTTGGGCAATATATTTATACCTGTATTTTTGTAGATATTTCTTATTTTTTCTAATGATTTTAAGTTGCCACAGTCAAACCAATTAAATTCTTTAGAAAAAATAGTTTTTTTTTTTAAGATCTTTTTAAGTCCTTGAACTTCTCCGGTATTTATTGTTTCCTTATTGAAGTCCATTGCACTCCAAAATTCTTTATAATTCTTAATGCCACAAATACCGATATAATTTTTTAATTGTTTAATTTTTGAATTCTTTTCTAAAATATTTTTAATTGTACCTTTTTTATGTAGAATTGTTCTATATAACTTCGGATTACATTCTTTGGAATAACCCATCCAATTATGATTTGGTTTTGGAATATTGACATTTTTTACAAAACTGTCACAAGAAAAAAAAATAAAAGGACATTGTAAAAATTTTTTTGAATGCAACATTGTCAAACCTAATCCAGATCCTTGGCCAAGATATTTTTTTACTTCAATAAATTGAACTTTTAAATTTGGATGTGCAATTTTTATATAATCTTTTACTAATTTTGATTTATAACCTACGGCAATAACAAACTCTTGTTTTTTATTAAATTTTTCAATTATATGAGTAATTATTGGTATATTATTTACTTCTATTAAGCTTTTATTGATAAATTTTGTAATGTTTTCTAATCTGGCTCCAACACCCGCAGTTGGTATAAAAACTTTAAATTTCAAATTAAACTCTCTTGTAGTCGTCCATTAATCTTACAACATCTTTTAGGTGGGAAGTGCTAGCTTCGAGATAAACACTTTTTTTATTTTTTGCCGACATTCTGTGGATTATAAATCTGGGTATTGTTATTGATTGACCTTTTTTTAATTTTATTTTTTTTAGTTTATCAATTTTTTTACCTAAATTAATATATAGAGTACCTTCTAAAACAAAGATGGTTTCAATTTTTTTTTTATGGTACTGCAAACTACATCTTGAATTTGGATTCATAATTAATTTTTTTAACGAGTATACTTTGTTATTTTCTATAATAATTTCTTGACCCCATGGTTTAAGTATCTTTTTCATTTTCAAATCTTAAATTTAGATTTATCTGGATTATTTAAAAAAAAATTATCATATAGTGTTTTTACATACATATTTAATGACCATTTACTTGTAAAACCATATTTTTGCTTCATCCATTTTTTTCCCTCTTCAATATAAAGTTTTAAATTTCTATCATATTTTTCTGTTTTTATTAAATCAGAATGATTAATTAAATAGCTCTCATTTTCTTCTCTCCAAACTGCAGTAGTAATACCTGCTGACCAATTATTCGAATACGCCTTTGCTAAAAGTTCACTTTCCACTCCAAAACCTCTAAAGTTTGATCCATCGAATAAAAAATTCATATAGCCTGGTTTTTTTAAATTATAGATAGTTTCTATAAATTCTCTTCTAATAAATAAAACATTATCATACAAAAACCAAAAGTACTTGATTGAATTTTTTGGTATTAAGAATCTTTCTCCCCACTTTTTTGAACAAGGGGACAAAACCGCAAGTCTATCATGGTTATCTAAAAATTTTAATAGTTTCTTAATAATTGGTTTATTCTGGAATTCTGAGTCATTTGAAATTAAAAAAAAGGCATCATAATTGTGAAATTTACCCTCTTTGTAAAGTTCGCTAAGGGCATAGTTCATTCCTCTAAAAAATCTCAAACCTTTTTTTTTAAAACTTTTATTTTTAGCATGCCATGTGTAGTTTTTTGACAAATTTTTATAATCTGATCCGGATTCTAATATAAAAAAATCTGAAACATCTTTATTATATTTTTTTAAATTGTTATATAATTTATCGGTTATTTTTGGCAAATTACGATTTAATATTATTGTTGCAACTCTTTTTTTCACTTTACCAATCTAAAATTTTTTAGGTATTTTAAAATATTTTTTTTTATTTCTTTAATTATAATTTTATTCATATCAATATTTTTTTTTTTTAATTTATGATCTAGTTCGCTTAGAATTTTTTTTCCTTCTTGACTTGAAAACAGATAATGTCCAGATATTATTACTTTTTCAAGTTCTGTTGCGTTCGAATTATTTATTAACCACTTTTTCCATTTTTTAGAGTTAATACAAATTTTAGAAAACTCGTCAAATAGGTCATAATTCCTATTCTGCTTCATAAGTTTTAAAATCGCTTTCGTTTCTGTTGTTCCAAATTCTGGTGCTACATTAACCGCTTGTATTCCTAAAAACGGGTGCCATCTCAAAGATTCTTGAGATAAATAATCTGCATTATGCTCTTTAAAATTTACATTATATTTTTTGCATATTTCAATTAATTTAATTATTTGTATTTCTACTGGTAGCTGATTTTCTACTCTTACTATTGAGTCAAAACTTCCTATATTACGTAGTTCGACAACTTTTGTTCCAGACTGTAAAACAATAAAAAATATATTTGGAAGTTTATTTTTTTTACAAAATTTTGTTATCTCACTTAAAAAGAATTCTATTTCTTCAAAAGTATTTGTAGATCCACTTTGCTCCTCGGTTCCAACCTCAAAAACTATTTCTTTTTTTTTTTTCTTTGCGTAAGCATAACAATATTCGTAAAGTTCAAAAGTTCTCTCTAAAATATTTTTTGGAGAAACTTTTTTTTCTGATTTACTTATACTTGCATCAATATGAATAACTTTTAGATTATTATCTATGTCCGCAGTATAAGATCTCTTGGCTGATTCCATTGCCTTTCTTAAATTAAAATTTTGAGATATTTCTAAATTATTTTGCCATGGGCCCCCATGATCCCTGCACAATATAATATTTTTGCTTTTATCATTTTTTTTTACATATTCAGAAAAAGTTTTTGTATTCCAATTGTTTACATAGCCCCCTCCAAATTCTTCAGAGTCAATTTGTCTTCTGCTCGCAATAAGCATCAATGGAATTTTGTATTCTCCTGAAAGTTGAATGCTTGCATCAACACAATTTTTACTCATTGGCCCTATACCAAGCAAAGTTTTTTTCTGGTTTATTACTTTTAACAAACGTTGGGAAATCATTTTTTGTTTAAGTATTTGATTATTGTTTTTTCAATATTTCTTTTGACAAAAAATTTTTTTAAAATAAAAAAACACGCTTCGGATACTGCTCTATTGCCTGATTTAGCTTTTGTAATATATTTTGAGTATTTTCTTGCTAAATTATTTGAGTCAGAACATGAAATTGAAAAAAAAATACTTTTCATTAAAATCCAATCAAAAATGCCATCACCCATATAAATTGTTTTTTTTAAATCAAAATTATCACCTATCCACTTAATTCTTTTTTTGTTTTCTATATACTTCAGCTTAAAACCCATATCCAAGGCTATCCTTTTTTTAGAAATTTGAAATCCTCTTTTATCTGAACTTATAAATTGAATATTTATAAACTCAGACAATATTTTAAGTGCGTCATTATCATCAGGACCAAAAATTTTGCCAAATTTTCCATTCTTATTGTATATAAATTGACCTGTATTTAGAACCCCATCAACATCAATTAAAAAGTTTTTTGGTATTTTCATGAAATTACGTTTTTAGTATAATAGTTTATCAAATATTATATAACTTTAGCATATTAAAGTATAATATAAAAATTGTTACGAATTAAATAATTAAGTTAAAATGTTAGAACAAACTTCAAAAAAATTACTAAAGTATATTTTCTACTTGTTTATAATTTTTTCTCTTTCACTAACACTTATTAACTCATTGATGCAAATGTATGAGGATCGAGTTAAAATTTTAAGAAAAGTTGGAATTGATATAACTTATGATCCAGATAAATTATTGATAAACTCTTTAAACACCAGTGATAGAGACCTTCCAGTAGATAATTATAAAGATTTAAAATTAAATGGAGGAGAGGAAATATACGGTGCATGGACTGCACCATTCGATTGGAACTTGGTAGCTATTCACTCAATTTTACTTCCTAGCGAAGAGGTAATGACTTTTGGATCATATGCAGTTAAAGAAAAAGAGGGAGAAAATTTAAAAGAAAATAAAAAAATAACACTTACAGACGAATATGAGGTTGAAAGAGATAAAGGAGATTATCAATGGAGGCACCATGAGTTATATGGGGGAGTTGATTTCGATATATGGAATCCAAAAAAAGGATTAAATGATGAAAGTCATTTAGTATTCAATAGGCCAGTAATCTTAGATGCTTTTTGTGCAGTAGTCAGAGTATTTGACTCTGATACTGTTTTTATTCTTGGAGGAAATAAGGAACCAAAAGAAGGAAGTGTTGATACTCAGAAGTCAACTACATTTTATATGGTCAAAGATAAAAAATTTATTAAGGGAAATGATTTAAATTACCCAAGATGGTACGGATCTATTATTAGAACAGAGGATGATGAATTTGTAATGGTTGGTGGCGAAGAAATTGTCAGTGGAGTAAAGAGCATTACTCCGGAAATTTTAAAAAGACACAGTGATGGAGACTGGTATTGGAAAATTTTAGAGAACGCAACAAGTAATGATTTATTTGGTGATGAAATTGCAGATGAATGGAACTATCCTAGAGCTTTTTTAGCTTCTGATGGAAATATCTTTGGAATTTCTTACAATAAAATGTGGGTAATGGAAAAAAAAGACAATGACTATGACAACATTAAGAAAGTTGGTGAAATTCCTTTGATTTCTAGAGCTGGAGTATCAGGTGAGATTGTAGATAAAAATCCAAATACAGGTGAAACAAAAAAACTAAGACTATTAACCATAGGGGCAAGCGTAGGATCCCAAAGCAGTGTTATAATGATAGACAAAGATAAATTAATCACATTTGGAGGAAGACAGTTTGGCCCGCAATTCTCATCTTCAAATCATGTAAACCAAATAGATATTTCAGATACTTTAAAACCAAAAATAAAAGAGTTAAAGAGCATGAATTTTCCGCGGGCAGATGCAAATGCAACAATTTTACCAAATGGTGAGGTATTGATAAATGGCGGTCAATCGTTCAATGATAAGGAATTTAGTGTATTCACTCCTGAAATCTATCAGCCAGCTAATGATACTTGGAAAATATTATCAGATTCTAAATTTAGAAGAAATTATCATTCTACTTCTTTATTACTTCCAAATGGAACAGTTTTAACTGCTGGTGGAGATCTGTGGAATGCAGAAATTTTTTATCCACCATATCTTTTTACAAAAGATGAAGAAGGCAAAACAGTTTTTGCAAAAAGGCCAAAAATAGAGAAAATTAAAAGTGAAATTTATGATAGGTCAAATTTAGAGATTTTGACCCAAAATACAGAAAATATATCAAAAATATCCTTGATTTCTACTGGTGCAACTACTCACTCACAATCTTCAGAATTAAAATTCAGATTTTTAGAATTTGATAAAATTAGTGAGAAAAAGCTATCTGTTAAAATTGATGAGAATAGAAGCTCAATACAATCTGGTTCATACCTTGTTTTCTTGATTAATGATAAAGGTATACCGTCTGAAGGAAAAGTAGTATTTATAAAATAATTTTTAATGCTGAATCCAGTAATCAAAGATTTAAAAAGAAATAAATTAATTTCTACAAAAAATATTCAAGTAATATCAAAAAATGTTAGAAATAAAAAGAATGTAAAAGTTTTGCATGATAGAGTCACAAAAATAATTTTTTTGGAGAAGTTTGCTACCGGTAAAAATCATTTTGGAAAACAGAAGATTTACCAAAATAAAAAAAGATTTAATTTAGTTATTAATGGAGCAAAAAGAAATCTACCCAGGCTTAATGATGACTTTAGAAGATTTAAACAATTTAAAAGATATATAAAAAATAAAATTTTGTGTGACTATGGTTGCGGAGATGGTAATTTTATTAATAGAATTAAAAATTCGAAAAAAAGATTTGCTTTAGATATTAATATTAGCAATTCAAAATTTTTTAAAAATAAAAATGTAAAATTTGTAAAATCCTTGTCTGAAATAAACACAAACTTAGATATAATATTTATGTTTCATTCTTTACATTATATGCCGTATCAAATTGATATTTTAAAAAAAATAAGAAAAAAATTGAGCAATGAAGGTTTAATAATTATTGAAG
>MDTG01149505.1_pt1 | contig 28479 bp, 32 predicted proteins | sample 811421 | NCBI WGS metagenome assembly MDTG01 (sample SAMN05326645, study PRJNA326480) | marine metagenome | isolation source: seawater | place: Pacific Ocean: South East | collected 2011
AACTATCCCCCCTTAAGAATAATTCCTGATTTATCAAAGCACAATAAAATTTAGAATAAATATAAATTAATAATATCAAAAATTTATAATAATTATTTAGAACTTATTTTGCATGCAAAATATGTATTTTAATCTAATTTATAGCTAGATTTGTTAATAAATTTTATTTATTTTTAAAAGGGGGATAAATGAAAATTTTTTTAAAAAAATGTGAAATATTACTAATTTTTTTCATTAGCATTTTTATATCATTAAGTGTTCTTGGAAAAGGCAATCTGGCAACCCAAACTACTACTTTAGAATTAGATATGAAAGGTGACCTTTCGCTAACTCCAAAAGAGTTTAATTTAGAAACGGGGAAATACTATAAATGGATAATTAGATCTGATGGAATAGAAGAAATGATGATTCAGGCGCCTGATATTTTTAGAAATGTCTGGATAGGTCAAATAGTTATAAATGATCTTGAAATTCATGGTGCAAATTTAATTTATGGTATAGAATTTGATGATGAAGGAGAAGTTGAAATTTTCTTAGTGCCTATAAGAACAGGAAAATTTGAATACTATGTCAAAGGATATAAAGATAGAGGTATGGTCGGTACTTTTAATGTTGAATAAAGTATTAATAATTTTATTTATATTTTTATTGAGTAGTGAGTCTTTTGCAAAGAATACAGGTTTAATTTTTGTATCAAATGAAAAGACTCATGACCTATCTGTTATTGATCCAAACACTTTAGAAGTTATTAATTCTATTCCAACTTCTAAAAGACCAAGAGATATGCATTTCAATAAGGATAGAACTTTACTTTACGTTGCTTGCGGGGATAATGACGTAATTGATATAGTCGATGTGGAGACACAAAAGGTCATTGGAAGTTTAGATACCGGTCCAAGTCCCGAAGCCTTTATGTTTAGTCCAGATTATAAATACATTTATGTTTCAAATGAAGAGGATTCTACTTTAGGGGTACTAGATGTAAATGAAAATATAATTATTGAAACTGTACCAACAGGCGCTGAGCCTGAAGGGGTTCTTGCTACTGAGGATGGATCAAAGGTATATGTTACATCTGAGGTGGCTGACATGGTTCATGTAGTTGATGTACAAGGTCTATTTGTAACAGAAAATATTTTTGTAGGTACAAGACCTCGAAGACTTGCTACTACACCAGATGATAAAGAACTTTGGGTTTCTGCAGAACTCTCAGGTGAGATGTATATTATTGATACTACAACATATGAAATAATAGATATAATTAAGTTTTCACCTCCTGGTTTTAGAGATGAAGATGTGACTCCTGTTGGTTTTAGAATAAACAAAGAGGGCACTAAAGCTTATATTGGATTAGGAAGAGCAAATCATATTGCAATTGTTGATGTCAAATCAAGAGAAGTAGAAGAATACATCTTAGTCGGAAGTAGAGCTTGGGAAGTAGAATTTTCAAAAGATCAAAAGACACTCTTTGCTGCTAATGGATTGAGTGATGATATTTCTGTTATTAATTTAGAAAACAATCAAGTGATTAAATCTGTAGCTGTAGGAAGAGTTCCTTATAAGGTATTAATTGACTACATAGAATAAAATGCATTTTAAATATTTTATATTTATTTTACTTTCATGTTTATTTTTTTTTAATCCAGCTACTTCTAAAGAGTTAGAAATAATTAAAATTGGGTATATCGAAATTGATAATGATGAGCGATATGATCCTGACATTGCATATACTCGAATTCAATTAAAACCAACCGGCAGACCATTTGCAGGAGCAATGGTGGCATATAAAGAATCTGAGAAGCTCTTTAATATCGTAGGGAAAAAAATGGAAATCACAAGAATAAAGGTAGAAAACATTGATGAGGTTTTTTCTAAAATTAATGAACTTGTAGAAGATAATACTAACTTTTTCTTGGTTGATGCACAAAAAGATTTCTTCAAAGATTTAAGTAAACTGAAATCCAAAAATGTTGCTATATTTAATATAACAGAACAAGATAACAGTTTAAGGCAAGAAAATTGTGATAATAGAGTTTTTCATGCAATACCAAGCTATTCAATGTTAACAGATTCTATTGCGCAATATTTAGTTTTTAAAAACTGGAGTAAAATACTTGTTTTGGAAGGTCCTTATGAAAAAGATAATGAAATTTCTAATTCTTTTCAAAATTCAGCAAAAAAATATGGATTGGAAATTGTTGAAGTTAAAGAATTCATATTATCAAATGATCCAAGAAAAAGAGAAGAAAACAATCTGACACTTTTAACAACTGGAAAAAAATATGATGTAATATATCTCGCAGATTCTGATGGTGAGTTTGGTAGATATCTTCCCTATAGCACAAAACTTTCAAGGTTAGTTGTAGGCTCAACAGGTTTGACACCAGAGACGTGGCATTGGTCATTTGAGAGACATGGGGCTCCACAATTAAATAGTAGGTTTGCAGAAATCGAATCTTCAAGGAGAATGTCAAATTATGATTGGGCTGCCTGGGCGTCAATTAATACAATTTTTAAGAGTTCTATGAAATCAAAATCAACTGATTTTTCTGAAATTGTTAATTTTTTTACCAATGCAAAATTTGGATTGGATGGATTTAAAGGTCCACGATTATCTTTTAGATCTTGGAATAATCAATTAAGACAGCCTATTTTATTGTCTACACACAATGCTCTTATAAAAAAAACACCTATTCAAGGTTTTTTACACGAAAAAAATAATTTAGATACACTAGGAATTGACGAAACAGAAACAAAATGTAGTTTCTAATTAATGTATAAAAATATCTATACTAAATCTTTTTTTGCAATATTAGAAAGAGAAATAATTAAGTTATTTAATCAAAAGGGTCGCTTATTATCTTCACTTGTAAGACCATCACTATGGTTATTTATTTTCGCTGCAGGTTTTGGAAATATATTTGGCGTTTCTATTATTCCACCCTATGAAACATACATTACCTATCAAGTGTATGTCCTTCCAGGATTAATTGGAATAATTTTACTTTATAATGGAATGCAATCTTCACTTTCAATTGTTTATGATCGTGAAATGGGAATGATGAGACTATTGCTTGTTTCTCCAATTCCTCGATGGTACATGCTTTTTTCTAAAATAATTTCATCAACAATCCTCTCTATACTGCAAGTTTATGTTTTTTTACTTTTATGTATGTTGTTCAAAATTTCTTTGCCCATGATTGGATTGCTATACATACTACCCTTCTTAATAGTTTCTGGATTTATGCTTGGATCATTAGCTTTATTAATTACAGTTTACATTAAGCAATTAGAAAATTTTGCAGGAATAATGAATTTTGTAATTTTCCCAATGTTTTTTTTATCTACTTCTTTGTATCCGGCATGGAAAATTAGGGAAAGTGGCAATGAAGTATTATTTTGGTTATTGAACCTCAATCCATTTACTCATAATGTTGAATTAATACGTCATGCTGCCTATAGCTCCTTTAATAGTAATTCTTTTTTCATTGTAATGCTTTGCGGCATTTTATTTTTTTTAACTTCAATATATGGGTACAGTCCTAAATTTGGTTATGCAAAAAAATTAACTAATCCTTGATTTAATAAAATCTATTATTTCTGGATTATATTTTTTAAAACAAGTAGAAAAATGCAAATTATGACCATCCAAAATCGAAATTTCTTCTAAATTTTGATCAGAGTGAAAATTACATCTTAAAGAATTATAAATATATTCCTTATTCTCTCTTTTAAGAGTTTTAATAATTTGAACACCATCAATTTTTTTTAACCATTTTAAAGTCATGTGATTTTCTCTTATGTCGTTAGGGCTTACAAATATAATTGAAGAAAGTAGCTCAGTGTTAGAAATTTTTTTAATATCATTTCTTCTTTGTTTTAAAAAACCTCTCCTCTGAAAATAAAGATATCGAGGACCAAAACATGAGGGACTAAATGCAATAACTGAATTTACAAGATCTGGATTTTGAGATGAAATGAAGAGAGAGTGCCAAGCACCACATGAGTGCCCAATCAAAAAAATTTGGCTACTTTTAAAACCGTCTTCTTTAAATTCATTAATTAAATTTACCAAATTTTTTCTAATTTTTTTGTGTTTTGATGTCCCACGATATGGAAATGGGAAATTACTGGCATTAGGTATCTTCATATCACCCTGAATTTTATTTGTACAATTCAAAAAAAAATAAAATTTATACTTTATCTTTAGATTGTAAAAAAAATCATTTAGATAAGCAAACTCATTATATGTTGAGCATACACCATCCATACGATCATCATTCATAGATCCTGGAGTATAAATAAATAGCAAACTATTATTTACATCTAAGTTGTCAATTTTTTCTTCCAAAAAAATATTTCTAAAATCTTCATCATTAAAACTAATAAATGCACTAGAAAATATATCTTTCGTATATTCAACATTCTCAGCTCTGGTTGAAGTAAAGACTAGCAGTATTAAAAATAAGAGATATTTTTTCAAAACTTTTCTTTAATTGAATTAAATCCCATTCTATGAAAAATTTTATATTTATCACGAATAACAATTAAGTGGTAAAACGCTGCACTTATATGAATAAATACAATCAACATTAATAATAAAGCAAAATAAAAATGAAATTCAATCAAAATATCTGCTAAATCATCATTTTCTATTGATAAAATATTTGGAATAGTAAATGTCCCAAATAAGATTATATCTAAGTCGCTTAGCCAATTATATAACATTCCTAAAATAGGAATAGAAAATAATAAAAGATATACTATTAAATGTGTAAAATGAGATAGAGTGGCATGTAAATGTGGTAAATTGTTATTACTTGGCTTAGTGTTATTAGTCCTCCATAAAAATCGAATAAAAACTAATATTAATATTAAACTTCCAATTGATTGGTGCATATCTATCAATTCTAGTTTTAGTGAAGAGAAATTTAAAGTGCTTAATCTAATACCACTAGCAAATTGTATAAATAATAAAATTGCCAAAATCCAGTGAAATAATATGGCAACTAAACCCCAAGTATCATTAGAACCTTTATATTTAATACCCATCTTAATCTTCAAGTAAATTAATTTTAGCCCTAGCAAATTTATGATGACATCTTTGACATTCATCAAAGGCAACTTTGAAATTTTTCCATGCGTCTTCTTTATCTTTTTTTTCTGCTGCTAGTATAAAACCATCAACGGAATCTACAAAGTCTTGATTCATATCAAGAAACAATTCTCTTTCTGTCCACATAGATGATTTTGAACTACCTCTATTAGAATCTGGTTTCGAATAATCAGGAAACTCAATTCCAAGTTTTTTTAATTGTTTGCCAATTTTAGCTAACCTAGTAAAATCAATATTATCCGATTTAAATATTCTATCAATTTTGATTGTAATTTTTGTCATCTTAGTCATATTTTTATCTCTCTTTTTATGATCTTTATGGCCATCAGCAATTAAAGAAGAAGAAATAATTACAAAAAATAAAGTGATTGAAAAAAATATTATTGATTTGTAATTTATCATAAGCTTATCCAAATAAATAAGTTGGCACTGTAAACTTCTTTAATCCTCACCATAATAACAAATAAAAAAAAATACAGCCTAAAATACTATAACTATTTTATAATAATTATTTGCTATATCTTTAATTTAAATGATATTAATAAACTTCATGGAAAATTCTCAGGATGATAAAATTGTCATAAGTTTTCTTGGCACAGGAAGACTTGGATTACTAGTTGCAGAATCTCTTCTAAAAAATAAATATAAAGTTAAAATAGTCAAAAGAAAAAATTCAAAAACAAATTTACAGTCATTAATTGATTTAGGTGCAACAACACTTGAATTAGATTATGAAAAACTAGATGGATTAAATCAGTTTATTGATGATGGGTGTGATGTATACATTGGTAACATTTATCAGTCAGAACTTATCAATAAATTGATAAAAAATTTACAAAAAATAAAAAAACGGATTAATAAGTTTATTTTTATAAGTGGTGCGAATAGCGCCGCTATAAGTCAAGCACATGGTAATTTAGAGAAATTTGAAGATGAAATATTACAACAATTACAAAATACAATCATTATAAAATCAACAATGATATTCGGGATTAAAAATGATTTAAATATAGAAAGAATTACTAAAGTACTGATTAAATATCCTTTTTTTCCAATAATTGGTAGTGGACAAACCCTATATCAACCAATTCATTATTATGATTTATCACAAACAATTGTTAAGGCTTTCAATTTAAAAAATAATATAGGAAAAAAAATAATGGTTGGAGGAAAAAATACAATTCAATATATAGATTTAATTAAATTGATTAAAAAAAAGATTAATTCGAAAAGCATTATAGTCAAAATCCCTCATAAAATAGCTTATATATTTTTATTGATAATATCAAAAGTAATAAGAAAAAAAAACATAATTGAAAAAATTAAAACTATAAATGTTAATAGAAATGTAGAAAATAATGAGGCAGAAAAAATTCTAAACCATACTCCTATTTCTTTAGAAGATAGATTGGAAGATTCCATAAAAGAATATTTCAAATAAAATGTTTGATTTATATTTTGAAATAAGAAAAAGAATATGCCCATATGAGATTATAATTAAAAATATTCCACCAAAACAAGAAATTTTAGACATAGGTTGTGGACAATGTGTAACTTTGGAATATATTTTGAAAAATAAAGATTTTGTTTCATATACAGGAATTGATAAAAAAATTAAAAAGAGTAATAAAACAAAAAAATGGAGTAGTAAAAATTTACATTTAATTGAAGACTCAATTGAAAATTGTAATATAGATTTCTCAAAATTTGATACTATTTTGATGATTGATGTTATGCATCACATTAAAAAAGATAATCAAAAAATAATTATTGAAAAAATATTATCCAAAATGAAAATTGGATCTACTTTAATATATAAGGATATTTCAAATAAAAATTTATTTAAAGGATTTGCAAATAAATTGCATGATTTATTATTTAATCTAGATATTATTCATTATTATCAATCAAAAAAAATCATTGAATTTGCAGAGAAAAGTCTCAAAATAACAAAAATAAAAAAATTCAATATTCAGGTATTGTGGTACGATCATGAATTTTTGATAATACATAAGTAATTATAATGACTAAAATAAAGAATTATCTTGCCCTTATAAGAGTGCATCAGTGGTTTAAAAATATTTTAATTTTATTGCCTGTTATCACCACTCAAAAGAATATTGGTTCCGAAACTTACATTAATCTAATAATAATTTTTATATCTTTCTCTCTTGCTTCTAGTTTAGTTTATGTATTCAATGATTTCTTTGATAAAAATGAGGATATAAAACATCCTTTAAAAAAAACAAAACCTATTGCAAATAAAAGTATTAATTTAAATGAAGTAATAATTATCTTCATAATCATATTTTTATTATTTCTTTTCATCATAACTAAATTTGGGATGAAAAGTGAAAATACTTATTTAATTTTTGGATATTTATTTTTGTCATTTATATATACAGTTTTGGTCAAAAAAATTATTTTTTTTGATGTTTTATTAGTTGCTTCTTTTTATGTCTTTAGAATTAAATGTGGCGTCAATGAAATTGATGAAGACATTAATAATTTGATATATTTACAAATCTACACTGCAGCAATTTTTATATTACTCTGTAAGCGATTTTCTGATTTAAATTTTTCTAATAATATTTATAAAAAATACTTTAATATTTTAAAATTTAGCATTGACTTTATTTTGTTAGGGAATATCATCATATATTTTCTGATAATTAATTCGGAATATTTATATGAAAAATATGGAGGAAAACCATATTATTTTACAGTACTTTTTGTAATTATAAGTTTTTTAAGATACAGACATTATACTCTTAAAAACAAAAATACTTTAGATCCTGTAAAAATATTATTTAAAAGCAAAGTTCTAATACTTAGTAATTTTTTATGGATTGTTTCAATATTTTTACTTAACAATATGCTTTAATATATTTATGATTTTAAATTATATACGAAATTATATTAGTTCAAATTTTTTTATAAAATTTATTTCTTTTATAATTATTTTATTAGTAATTAAAATTCCTTTAAATACTTGGGTGGAGTATATTATAATATCAATTTTTATTTTGGGATGCTTTTTTGGGAAAATAGTTATAAAAAAAAGAATTTTTTATAGCATAATTTCAGTTTTATTAATCCTTAACTTAATAAAAATTTTTCTGCCAACTAACATAATTATGGAAAAATATGCAATTTATACTCCTCCATATTATGTAGCGGATTATAAAGATCCTGCAATACCAAAAATAATCGACACTGTTGGGTTAGAGAGATTAACAAAAGAAAACAGTTTATTTTTAAATCAAGAAAAACCAAGAAAATGGGCATTTTTTGCTGATTCATTTTGGTCAAAAGATCCTTATGTTAAAAAGATTAATAATCTAAATTTTAATAATCGGTTCGAACTCAATTTAGGCGAGTTGAATGATTTTTCTTATTATAGCTCAGGTACCTACGATCTATATTATCCTATGATCTTTTCATATAAATTTAATCAAATCGTAGCTGATCAGTTATGCTGGAAAGGATTATTGTTTTTTCCAACACAAAATCAGGATTATGTCTTAAAAGAGCAAAAGGATTTCTCATGTGAGAAATTAGAAAAATTAGATCTTGTTGGAAAAGTAATATTTGCTTTAGATATCAGTGAAAATTCACAACTATCAATTAAATTAATTCATAATAATTTTTTTGATAAGATTATGTTAAATTTTAATTTTATTGAATATTTGATTTTATTAATATTTACTTTTTTACTATTCAAATTTTCATTTGGAACTCTATTATCACTGTTTGTTTCAAATCTTTTTTACTTCATTTATTTATATGAATTAGTTTTAAAAGGATTGCCATCAAAATTTTCTGAACTTGTTTACCTGCAAAGAGGTAATGATGGTATTACACATTTCCGCATGGGAAGAGATATTCTAGAGAATATATATAACAAAAATATACTTATGGCATTACGAGGAGATAGTGACGTTTACTATTTCATGCCTGGTATGCGATATGTTAATTCTTTATTTATGACTTTTTTTGGAGATACATCTCTTGGTTATCTTCTCATAACAGCATTTATACCTTTTATAATTGCAATGTGTCTTAGGAAATTAGTAAATAAAAACTGGAGTATAATATTATTTTGGTGTTTTATGATTTTTCCTATTTTTGAATCTTTTGGCTTTCTACAGTTTTATTATTCAAAGTTATCAATTTTAGGTTTTGGAGAATCTCTTGGATATTTTTTCTTATTTTTAAGTTTTTTAATTATAATAACAAAAAAAAATGAGCCATTTTATAATAAGAATTTCAAAACTTATTTTATCTTTGGATTATTATGTTTTGGTGTAATTGCATTAAGACCCAACTACATCATACAAATTGCATCTTTCTTATTTTTATTATTTTTAATGTCATTTATATTTGTAAAATCAAAAATGATTTTTAATGATGAAAAATTGATTAAGTTTATTCTTATTTTAATTGGTTTTAGTCCAATATTTTTGATCTTACTTCATAATTGGTATTTTGGACAAAAATTTATTTTATTAACTGAAGCTTCTGCTATCAAAGAAAATCTTAGAGTACCTCCTAGTTTTTTAATATTTACAATATATGAGTTTTTCAAATTTAATATTATTTATGAAAATTGGAGTATAATATTTAATAATCTTAAAACTTGGATAAACTATTATGAAATTTGGTTAATGCTTATTTATGCCAATTTGTGGGTTGGACTTTTGAGAAAAAACAATGCCTTTATCTTTAGAATTATTTGTTTTTCTCTTATTTGCTCACATTTTACTTATGTATTTTATGCTGGTGACCATAGATATACTTATGGTCTATGGACTCTTTGTTTATTGATTTTTTTTAGAGATATAGGTGAATTTTATTATCCAAATTATTTAATTCAAAAAATTAAAAAATTAAATCTAAAAAACAATTTTAATAACTCAATATATTATTTTTTTGATCCTATAAAAAAAGTATCTTAACTTATATTTTTTGCGATAAAGACCCAATAGTTTGGATATTTTTTTGTAATTTCTTTCATAGCGATTTTTGCATCGGTTAATCTATTAAATCTAGCATAACAACAAGATCCGCTTCCAGACATATTTGATAAATTATTTTTTTTCGTAAAAGACAGATCATCTAACAAAGTCCTTATTTTGGGATTAATTTTCGATACAGTATTAATTAAATCATTACTATATAATTTATTTTTTTTTTCTAATTTAAATTTTGAATATATCTTTTTTGTGGATAAAGAAAAGTTTGGCTTAACTAATAAAAAATAATTTTTTTTTCTTTTTATCTTATAATTAATTTTTTCACCTATACCTTCTGCAATACAGTCTTTTGATTTTAAACACATTGGTATATCTGCACCTATAAGAGACATTTTTTTCACATCCATTTTTTTTGAAATTATTTTAAGTTTATATAATGCTCTTAATATTGCAGCGGCATCTGCAGATGCTCCTCCTAATCCTGAATTAAATGGTATATTTTTTTTAATTTTAATTTTTAAATAAAATTTCTTTTTTTCTTCAAAGTAAATAAATTGCAGTAATTTTTTTATTATGTCATTATTAAATTTCTTTCTTTTAGGTGCAAAAGGACCAAAGTAATTGATATAGTTTTGTTTTTTTCTAGAAGTTTCAATTAATACTTCATCATACAAATTTAAGAAAGTAACGCCAGTTTTAATATTATGATATCCATCTTTTCTTTTATTCACAACTTTTAAAAATAAATTGAGTTTTGCAGGAGCAAGAATTTTCATAATAATATATTCCTTCTAAACAATTAATTTAGTATAGTTGATATTAAAATATGAAATATAATCAAATTATTAACAATTTAAATCTTTTAATTGACTCGGGTATAAGTGAATTTTTAGAAGATTCCCCACAAAAATATTATAATGCTAAAAATGTAAAAAGTTTATATAAAGACAACCTAAATAAAATAAAAGATTTATCTGAATTAGAAATTGTAATAAAAAACTTCAATGGTTGTAATTTAAAAAATAGCGCAAAAAATACGGTATTTGCTGATGGAAATCCTAACGCAAAAGTTATGTTCATTGGTGAAGCACCAGGAAAAGATGAGGATATAAAAGGAATACCTTTTGTAGGTTTAGCAGGTCAATTATTAGATAAAATGTTATTTTCAATAAAATTAGATAGATCCGAAGTGTATATTACTAATATTATACCATGGAGACCACCTGGTAATAGACAGCCTACTACTCAAGAAATGCTATTGTGTGTTCCTTTTATTCAAAAACATATAGAACTTGTGAGGCCAAAAATATTAGTTTTATTAGGTGGCACAGCAACAAAAGCACTTTTATTACTTGATGAGGGAATTATGAAATCTAGGGGAAAGTGGCACAAATATAGTAGCTATGGTTTAGCAAATCCTATTTTGACTAGAGCTATTTTTCATCCTGCATTTTTATTAAGATCTCCAAGTTACAAAAAATTAGCCTGGGAAGATCTTAAAGAAATAGAAAAAAAATTAAATGACAATTAATAAATTTATTCATATATTATTTTTCTTTGTATTCATTTCAAGTCAAGTTAAATCAAATCAAATTGAAAATTCTATTTCACTCAATTACAATAATATATTTAATAAAAAAATATTATCAGAAACAGATATAAGTAAATATCAACAAATATATACCTTGCAAAAAACTTGCAAATGGAAACAAGCAAATAAAATAATCCTAACATTAGAAAAAGATATATTAATGGGCCATATATTGTCTCAACGATATTTACATCCCAAATGTTATAGATCACAATTTATAGAACTAACGCATTGGTTGAAAAAGTATAATGATCACCCTCAAGCAAAAAGAATATATAGATTGGCGGTAAGAAGAATGCCTGAAGGATACAAAAGTCCTAAGAAACCAATTAAAGCAATTGGACTTGAAATAAATCAAAAAGAAATTCAAAGAAAATCAAATAAATATAAAAGCAAAATGCAATTAAGTAAAAATCAAAGAAAAGAGAAAAATAAACTATTAATTGGAATTAAGGCTAGAGTTAATAAAGGTTGGCCAACAGGAGCATTAAAGTTATTAAATCAAAAATATGTAAAAGATTTATTAGATAATGTTGAGATAGATCAACAAAAAGAATTAATTGCAAAAGGTTACTTTCTCGCAAATAAAAATAACCTAGCGATAAAATATGCTCAACAAGCAATTAAAAGATCACCGGAGCATGTAAGTTTTGCTAATTGGACTGCGGGTTTATCAGCATATAGATTAAAAGATTATAAACTTGCAGCAAATTTTTTTGAAACTTTCTCTGATTCCCAGGAAAATGATATTTGGCATCGATCATCAGGAGCTTTTTGGGCTGCAAGATCTTATGAACAATTAAAAGAATATGACAAAATAAACAAGTGGTTAAATATAGCAGCTAAAAATCCTAAAACTTTTTATGGACAACTCGCAATTAATATAATGGGAGTCAATGGCAATATTACTTGGAATAAAATAGATAGAAATTTAGATAGTGAGAAAATTTTTTTAAAATATCCTGCCGGGGAAAGAATTTTAGCTTTAATTCAAGTAGGTATAATTAGTGAAGTTGAAAGAGAAATATTGAAATTAAATGCTTCTATAAATCAAGAAATGGCCTTGGCTTCTTTAGATATAGCTAGTAAATTTAATTTTGCCTACACTCAATTAAAAATTGCAAATAAACTAGAATCTTTAGGCTATGAAGTCCCTATAAATTATTTTTATCCTAAACCTGCATGGATGCCAAAATCTGGTTATAAAGTTGATAAAGCCTTAATATATGCCTTTATTCACCAGGAGTCAGGTTTTAATCACAAAGCTAAGAGTAGAAAAGGAGCAATAGGATTGATGCAGATTATGCCTAGCACAGCAAGATATATTTCAAAAAATAAAAGTATAAGTAAGAATAATAGTAGTATTTTGTTAGACCCTCATACTAATATAGAAATAGGACAAGATTATATAGAATATTTATTAAACTTAGATATTGTTGCTAATAACACTGTTTATATGGCTGCTTCATACAATGCTGGTCCAGGGAACTTAAAAAAATGGCTAAAAGAAATCAATCATCAGGATGATACTCTTCTTTTTATGGAAAGTATTCCTTCAAGAGAAACGAGATGGTTTATGGAAAAAATTTTAACTAATTATTGGATATATAAAAATCAATTTAATGAAACACCCTTATCACTAACAGAGCTAGCTAAAGGAATGGTTCCTATATATATTAAAAGAAAAGATTAAAGACCATGAATAAAATTGATAATAATAGAAATTTTATTGCAGTAAATATTTGTGTGCTCACAATATCTGACACGAGAACTACTAAGAATGATAAGTCAGGAGAATTATTATGCAAAAAAATTAGTTTGTCTAAACACTATGTTTATGAAAAAAAAATTGTTAAGGATGATATAGAATTGATTATAAAACAAATAGATAATTGGTCTAATATTGACAAAGTAGATGTAATAATAACAACTGGTGGAACGGGATTAACAGGGAGAGACTCGACCCCTGAAGCAATAATTAAAATTTCAGATAAAATAATTGATGGATTTGGTGAATTATTTAGACAAGTTAGTTATGAAAAAATTGGATCATCTTCGATTCAATCAAGAGCATTAGGCGCAATATATAAAGGAAAATTTATTTTTTCTTTACCAGGATCTTCTTCTGCTTGTAAAGATGCATGGGATGAAATCTTAGTTAATCAATTAGATAATAGATTTAGACCTTGTAATTTTATAGAATTAATGCCCAGATTAAAAGAAAAGTGATATTAAGCTGCCAAATTTTATAACTGAAATAAAATCAAAAAAAATAATTATAGGTGTTGATGAGGTCGGTCGAGGACCTTGGGCCGGACCAGTAGTAGCAGCAGCATGTATATTTCCAAATCCAAAAAACAAAGAAATTGATATAAATTCCTTTAATGATTCAAAAAAACTTAGCAAAATTCAAAGAGAAAACGCTTTCAATCATATTAAAGAGTTAAAAAAAAATTCATTAATTAACTACAAAATTGGAGAAGCAAATGTAAAAGAAATTGACTCATTGAATATTCTTCAAGCATCTTTATTGGCTATGAAAAGGGCTTTGGATCAATTTTTAAACTTATCAAAAACAAATGCTTTGATAATTGTTGACGGAATCCACAAACCAGAAATTAAAGGTATTGAGTGTAAAGCAATCGTAAAAGGTGATCAAAAGTCTATATCTATAGCTGCTGCCTCAATAATAGCAAAAGTTTATAGAGATAAAGTAATGGTAAAATTATCTAAGTCTTTTCCAATATATGATTGGGAGAATAATATGGGATATGGAACTAAAAAACATTTAGAAGGTTTAAAATCCAAAGGTATCTCCAAACATCACAGAAAAAGTTTTAAACCAGTAAAAAGTTTTATCCAGAAGAATTCTTAATATTCATAATAATTATATTTTAAGTCTCATAAATAATTGCTAAGATTCTTTAATGAAAAGGTTTATTAATAAAATATTTAATAATGATTGCTTGGAAATTATTTCAAAAATTCCTGATAAATCTGTTGATTTAATTTTTGCGGACCCACCTTATAATTTGCAATTAAAAGATACACTTTTAAGACCAGATCAAAGTGTCGTGGAAGCTGTAAAAGATGAATGGGATAAATTTACTGATTTTAATGCATACGATAAATTTATTTCTAGTTGGCTGCATCAATGTAAAAGAATTTTGAGAGATGGTGGGGCATTTTGGACAATTGGGAGTTATCACAATATATATCGTATTGGTAATGAAATTCAAAACAAAGGGATGTGGATTTTGAATGATATAATTTGGTATAAAACTAATCCCATGCCAAATTTTAGAGGTACTCGTTTTACCAATGCTCATGAAACTTTGCTGTGGTGCACAACCTCAAGAAAAGCAAAGTATACTTTTAACTATACAAATATGAAAAAATTTAATGATGACAAACAAATGCGCAGCACTTGGGTTATTCCTGTTTGTAATGGTAAAGAAAGAATTAGAAACAATGATAATTCGAGATCGCATCCAACCCAAAAGCCAGAAGCATTATTGTATAGAATTATACTTTCCTCCACAAATGTGGGTGATATAGTTTTAGATCCTTTTTTAGGTTCGGGAACTACTGCTGTAGTAGCAAAAAAACTCGGTAGAAAATTCATAGGCATTGAAAAAGAAAAAAAATATTTTAATTTATCTAAAGTGAGAATAAAAAAAACTCATGCGTTGGATAATGAAATTATTGAAATTTCAAAAAGTAGAAAAGAAATGCCCAAAGTGCCTTTTGGTGAACTAGTTGAGCAAGGATTAATACCCCCTGGATCAATATTAAGTGATAGTAAAAATAAATTTAAAGCAAAGGTAAAAATTGATGGAACAATAACTATTGATAATATTAAAGGATCAATTCATCAAGTTAGTGCATCTTTACAAGGACTCCCAAACTGTAATGGCTGGGATTATTGGCATTTAATTGAAAATAAGGATAAAATGTCGATTGATCAAATTAGAACTCAATATAGAGATAAAAAATTAATTTAATGCCCTATCCTTCAAGCTTTTATTAATAATTACTTTCATTAATGTTGGTAATTCTAAATTATTAATATTATTTAATGAGTACCATTTAAAATTTTTTATTTTGGATTTATTGGTATTACCAACTAAAATTGTAATTTTGATGTCGAAATGAGAAAAAGAATAAGTAATAGGATTATCAATTTTTCTGTAATTTAATTTCAGAGGACTAGTTTTCATAATTTCATTCTTTTTAATACCCTTATTTAACCATTCCGAAGTTGGAATTTCCATCATTGATGGGAGCATTCCTTTAGAAGGTCTTTTTCTAAGTAATATTTTTTTATCTTTATAAAAAATTACAAATGCATGAGCAAATTTTAATGACTTATTTTTTTTATTAATTGTTTTTTTTAATGGAATAATATCTGTCAATTTTTTATTAAAAGCTTTACAATTTTTTTTAATTAAACATTTATTGCAAATTGGATTTCTCGGCTTGCAAACCAATGATCCAAAATCCATTAATGCTTGTATCATATCTCCCGATCTTTTTTTTAAAATCAACCTGTTTGCGTAAATTTCTATTTCTTTAGAAATTTTGGATGGCATACCAGTTAAACCATAAATTCTTGTTATTATTCTAATAATATTTGCATCTATTGCCATAACAGGTTTGTTATAACCAATTCCTAAAATAGCATTTGAAGTATAAATTCCTATTCCAGGTAATGATAAAAGATCTTTTTTAATCCTTGGAACTTTTCCATTAAATTTTTTATTTATTATTTTTGAAGATTTTAGAAGATTCTTAGCTCTGTTATAATATCCTAAACCAGACCAAAATTTTAAAATTTGACTCTCTGAAGCTTTGCTTAATTCTTTTATAGTTGGCCATTTTTTTAAAAATTCAGGGTATCTTTTTTTTACAGTATTTACAGTTGTTTGTTGGAGCATAAATTCACTAACCAATACAAAATAAGGTTTAGAACTTATATTGTGAATTTTTTTTCTCCAAGGTAAATCCCTTTTGTTAGAATCATACCAATTTATTATTAATTTTTTTATAAGATTATTGTCAATTTTCATTTATTATACCAAGTTTAATAGTATATATTCCTTTTAAATAAAATCCATATTAATGAACTATCAAGAAATGAAAGAAGTCAGAAATAGAAATAATAGACCACAAAAAATTTCTACAACACTTAATGATGTTACAAAAAATATCATTAATAGGTTCAATAAAAGGGAATATGTCATTCATTCTAAATGGGAAGAAATGGTAGGTAGTTTTTTTGCAAAATATACTGATCCTATAAAAATAGAAAATATTAGAGATAATGAACAAATTGAAAATCTAAATTTTTCACTGGGAATTTTACATATAAATATCAATAGATCTGCAGCTTTAGAATTTCAACATCTCAAAGATAAAATCATTGAAAAAATCAATAGTTATTTTGGATACAAAGCAATTTCAAAAATAGTTTTACATCAAGTAGCTAATTTAGAAAAAAAGCAAAAAAAAGTGCGGAAAGTAGATATTGAAAAAAAATTAGACCCAGAAAAAGAAAAAAAAATTAAAATAACTACTATGGGTATTAAAAATAAAAAATTAGAAAAAACTTTATTTAGATTGGGAAAATCTATATTAATAGATAAGGATTCATGAAAATATTTTCAATAAAACCAATATTAATAACATTTTTTACTCTCATTTTTTGTTTTTTTATTAGCAACTTACAAGCTAAAGAAATTCTCAAAATAGAAGAGGAAGAAATAATTTTAGGAGACCCTAACGCCCCAATAACAATGATTGAATATGCTTCAATGTCTTGTCCTCACTGTGCTTCTTTTCACTTAAATACACTCCCAGCAATAAAAGAAGAATATATTGATACAGGAAAAGTCAAGTTTGTTTTCAGAGACTATCCATTTAACCTACCTGCACTTCAAGCAAGTATGATTATAAGATGTGTAGGAGAAAATGTTTATTTTAAATATATAAATGCATTATTTAGCTTGCAAAAAAAATGGGTTAAATCAAAAGGATCATCAGAAAAATTATTTGAAATCATGAACAATAGTGGGATGACTCAAAAAGAATTTAACAATTGCCTTAATGATAAAGATATGGAAAATAAAATTCTTTCAGGCCAACTCGAAGCTCAAAAACAATTAAACATAAGAACTACCCCTTCTTTTATTATTAATGGCAAAAAACTAGAGGGAAATAAACCTATAGATACTTTTCGAAATATATTTGAAAGTATTCTAGAAAAATCAATATAATGATTTTTGAAAAGCTTAAACTTAAGGGCTTTAAATCTTTCGTTGAGCCAACTGAATTAGTTATTAGACCAGGCCTTACTGGCATAGTTGGTCCAAATGGCTGTGGAAAGTCAAATTTAGTAGAAGCAATTAGATTTGTTATGGGAGAATTGTCACCAAAACAAATGAGAGGTAATGAATTAGATGATGTAATTTTTAACGGCACATCTAACAGACCTTCCTGGGACATAGCTGAAGTTACAATTGAACTAGACAATAAAGATAGAAAAGCACCAAGCATTTTTAATAATGACGATGAAATAGAAATTACAAGAAGAATATGGAGGGGTGAAGGTTCAGAATATAAAGTTAATGGCAAAGAAGTTAGATTAAAAGATGTGCAATTGCTTTTTGCTGATGCATCAACTGGAGCAAGATCAACTTCCATAGTAAGTCAAGGTAGAATAGGAGCTATAATATCTGCTAAACCAGAACACAGACGAATTTTGTTAGAAGAAGCTGCTGGAATTAGTGGATTACATGCTAGAAGACATGAAGCAGAGCTTCGTCTAAACTCAGCGGGTACAAACTTAGAAAGAGTTAAAGATATTATGGCTGAACAAGAAAGTCAGTTAGCATCTTTAAAAAAACAATCGAGACAAGCAGTTAGATATAAAAATATTCAAGAAGATATTAGAAGGGTAGAAGCTGCTGTGTTTTATCAAAAATGGTCAGAAGCAGAAACAAAGATAAATGAGGAAAAAAATAATCTTAAAACACACGAAGAAAAAGTAATATTTCAAACATCTGAAGTTGCTAAAACCAATGTAGAATATGAAAATCAAAAAAATAAAATTCCAGAATTACGATCAATAGATACAGCAATTTCAACAGAACTAGAGAAAATTAACTTGAACCTAAATAATTTTGAGCTTGAAATCAAACGTATTGAAAATTCCAATGAAGATTTAAAAACTAGATTAAAACAGGTTGATGATGATTTGATTAGAGAACAAGGTTTAAGCAGTGATGCTGAAATAAACTTGGAAAAGGTAAGAAAGGAAAGAAATAAACTTGAACAACAAGGAGATTTATTTCCGGAAGAAACATCAATTGAAATGTTAAATAAAAATGAAACAACTAAAGCCGTAATAGATTACCTTGACTTCGAAGATGGTTTAGAAAAAGCCCTAGCAAATGTTTTTGGAGATGACTTGGTTGCTTCAATAGATGAAAGTCAACCTCGACACTGGAAAAGGCTTGGAGAAAGTCATAAATATCAAACTTTTCCTGATGGAATAATTCCTTTAGTTGATTTGGTAAAAGCCCCAGAAAATCTGCATAAGAAACTTACCTATGTTGGTCTTATCAAAGATAAACATAATATTACTGAAATTCAAAAATCATTAAAAGATGGGCAAATAGTTGTTAGTCAAGAAGGTGAAGTGTGGAGATGGGATGGTTTTACTACTAACGGAAAACAAAATGCTGCAATACAGTCAGTAATTGAACAACTAAAAAATAGACGGATAAAAGAACTTCTAAAAGAAGAAAGCTCATGGCATGAAGTTATGACTAAAGCAAAAGAAAGAGTGCAAGAGCTTTTAAACAGGAAGGAATTAATAAAAAAAGATATAGAAATTTTGTCATTAAAACCTGATGAAATATCTAAAGAAAAAGAAAATTTAAAAAATTTATTACTTGAAAAAAAAGACTCTAAACAGAATTCAAATAATAAACTTATTGAAGCAGAAGAAAAAGCCAATAAAATTAACAAGGAATTAAAATTGCAAGAAGTTAAGCTTGCGGATTTAAGAGAAGAAAAAATAAGGATTGAAGGTATAATATTAACTCACAATGAAACTGTAAGACAAATTTCTGAAAGAATAAAGGAACAATTGAATTGTGGCCCAGATGAATTGATCGAGATTGGCCAAATCAATTTAAACAATCCTCTACCCGAATTATATGAACTAGAAAAAAAACTAGAAAAATTAAACTCAGAAAGAGAGAGATTGGGAGGAGTTAACCTTTTAGCTGAAGAAGAAGCTAATGAATTAGAAAAAAAAGTTAGTTCATTAAAAAAGGAATATGAAGATTTAGAAAATGCAATATCAAAACTAAGAGAAGGAATATCTCAACTTAATAAAGAAGGTAGACAAAGATTGCTTGCTGCATATGGTATAGTAAATGAAAATTTCCAAAAATTATTTAATAAACTATTTGGCGGAGGTAAAGCATACTTAAAATTTACTGATGAATCTGATCCTCTGGAGGCGGGGTTAGAAGTCTTCGCTAGTCCTCCAGGTAAAAAATTACAAAATTTAACATTATTATCAGGAGGTGAGCAGGCTTTAACAGCCTTATCATTACTGTTTGCAGTTTTTTTGTCGAACCCTGCTCCTATATGTATATTAGATGAGGTTGACGCACCCCTAGATGACACTAATGTTGATAGATTCTGCAGTTTAGTTGAAGAAATAACAAAAAGTGCATCAACGAAATTTTTAATAATCACTCACCATAGAATGACTATGGCAAGAGTAAACAGGCTTTTTGGGGTTACTATGCCGGAGCAGGGAATTTCTCAATTAGTCTCTGTTGAACTTGAAGAGGCTGAGAAAATAAGAAATGAATAAAAAAAATAAGTTAGAAAATATAAAGAAAAGAATTGAAAGCTTTGAACAAAAAACTTCATATTCAAAAAATCCTCAAAAAAACAAAAGTGGCATCTCATTTGGATTTCGTTTGGGGGTTGAAATAGTTGCAGCATTAATTGTTGGTGTCTCAATAGGAATTATTGTGGATAAATATATGAATACCAAGCCTTTTGGACTAATTATTTTTTTTATTTTAGGAGCATTGGCTGGATTTTTAAATATTTATCGTGTAATGCGTCGACTTGAGAATCAATAAAAATGGCATCAACAGAACATAAAGATCATAGTCCTCTTTCTCAATTTGAGATTCATTCCATTGTAGACTTTTATCCTGGAGGAGCAAATCTTTCATTTACAAATTCATCAGTTGCAATGGTAGCGACAGTGGCAATCATCACAATATTTTTAACAATTTCAGTTAGTAAAAATTCACTGGTACCATCTAGGCTTCAAATCATTTCTGAATCAATGTATTCTTTTATAGCGCAACTATTGCAAGATACAGTTGGTGACGAGGGTAAAAAATATTTTCCCCTAGTCTTTAGTATTTTTATGTTCGTATTAATTGGGAATATGATAGGAATGATACCTTACAGTTTCACTTTTACAAGTCACATAATTGTAACTTTTGCCCTTGCATCGGTAGTCTTTATTGGCGTAACAATACTTGGATTAGTTAAACATAAAATGCATTTCTTTTCTTTTTTTGTTATTCCCGGACTACCAATTTATATGCTGCCACTTTTGATACCAATAGAAGTAATATCTTATTTATCAAGGCCTATAAGCCTTTCAGTAAGGCTCTTTGCAAACATGTTAGCTGGGCACACTTTATTAAAAGTTTTTGCAGGTTTTGTAGTTTCTTTAGGTTTTGCAGGGGTGTTACCTCTTGCATTTATAGTTGCATTAACGGGATTAGAAATATTAATTGCTTTTTTACAAGCATATGTATTTGCAATACTTACATGCTTGTATATTAATGATGCTTTACATTTACATTAACAAAATAACAGGAGGTTAAAATGGAAATAGAAGCTGCTAAAGTCATCGGTGCTGGATTAGCCGTCATTGGTGTAATAGGATCAGGAATAGGTATTGGGAATATATTCTCTTCATTTATTGAAGCTGTTGGTAGAAATCCAGCTGCTAGAGGCGAAGTATTTACAATGACTATGTTAGGATTTGCTCTAGTTGAAGCGATAGCACTTTTTGCATTAGTTATTGCTTTGGTTATCTTATTTGGATAAAAAATACTCAAATGCCACAACTTAATCCTGAATTTTTTTTATCACAGGTTTTTTGGCTGACAGTATCTTTTGTTTTTTTGTTATTATTTCTTTGGAAAATTTCTCTTCCTCGAATTCAAAATGCATTAGAGAGAAGGGAAAATAAAGTAAATAAGGATTTGGAAAAGGCAAAAAATTTTCAAACTGAAGCTGAGAATTTGCAAAAACATATTGATGAGGAAATTCACAAAGCAAAGACTCAAGCTCAAGAAAACATGAAAAATTCTTTAGATGTATTTAAAAAAAATGCAGAAAAAGAAATCAGTCTTTTGGATAATAGTCTAGAAAAGAAAATAAGTGAATCGTCATTAACTATTCAAAATTCAAAAGAAGATGCTTTAAAAAACATAAGTGTTGAAGTATCGCAATTGACGGCATTAGCTGCAGAAAAATTAACAAATATGAAAATTGATGAAAAGCAATTGAACGAAGAAATTAATAAAATTGATTTTAATTCAAAGGATCTTAATTAAATGATAGGTTATTTATTATCTGATGCAAAATTTTGGACAGCTGTAGCTTTTGTAATTTTTATATTAGTCACATATAGGCCTGTTAAAAAGATTTTATTAAAAGCATTAGATGAAAAAATAACAAGTATTAAGAATAAAATTAATGATGCAAAAAAAATTAGAGAAGATGCTGATTCTTTATTAGGTGAAATCAAAGTAAAAAAAGAAAATATTAAAAAAGAAATAGACGAAATAAAAAAAATCTCTGAAAACAAAATAAAGATGAAACTTGAAGAGATGCAAAAAAAACTTGAAAATCAGTTAAACCGAAAAAAAAATCTTGTTGAAATCAAAATTAAACAGATTGAACAAGAGGCGATTAATGAAATTAATTATAAGACAACATTTTATACAATCCAAACATTGAAAAAAATAATAAATATTAAAATCAATGACATTATTCACCAAGAATTGATTGATTCTGCTTTGAGTGATTTTAATAAAAACTAATTATTTATATAGTTATATAAATTTTCATTTAAAACAAACCCAATACCTATTTTATAAAAATTATTCTCACTGGTAGGTAAAAATTGATCTAAACTATCAACAACTTCAGTTTCTTGAGGAATTTGTCCATCACCAATCATAAATCTCCCATTCTTTTCAAATATTTGATAATCAAGCACATTGTCATTATCATCTAAAATCGAAACAAAATAATAGAAGCTATATTCTCTAACATCTTCTTTTAAAGGCTTTACAACAAACAATATATCCAAAATGGACAATATCGAACCTTCATTATTCGATTTACATTTGCTGTTGAAATTATTTATTGATGTGGAGAAGTTTACATCATCATAATTTTGATCTGCTGAAGAATAATAATCTTTATGCTCTTTGGAAATAAATATTTCTGGGCAAAATGCTTCTGTTAATTTTTCCTCGCTAGCACATGACATTAAAAAATAGCAAAAAGTTAATAAATATATATATTTTTTCATAATTTCTTTAAGAAAGTGTTTAAACTATTTAAAGAAATTAATTATATATAATAATGACTTTAAACAAACAAAAAAAACTCTCAGTTAATCTTCATCTAGCAAATCCGCGAGGGTTTTGTGCGGGGGTGGACAGAGCAATAAAGATGGTCGAAGAAAGTCTAAGGATTTATGGTAAACCAGTATATGTAAGACATGAAATTGTTCATAATCCTCATGTTGTTGAAAGATTAAAAAAATTAGGAGCTATTTTTGTAGATGAATTAGATGAAATCCCAAATAATAAATATCCTGTAATATTTTCTGCTCATGGTGTTCCAAAATCTGTCCCGATAGAAGCTAAACAAAAAAATATGAAATTTTTTGATGCGACTTGTCCTTTAGTTAGCAAGATCCATAGAGAAATTGAATTTTTTAATAAAAAAAAATATGAAATTGTCTTAATAGGACATCGCAATCATCCAGAAGTTATAGGTACAATGGGGCAAATTAACGATAAAATTTATTTGGTTGAAAATACGGAAGATGCAAAAAAATTACAAGTAACTAGTTCAGAGAAATTAGCATACGTCACACAAACGACTTTATCGGTTGATGATACAGTTGATATAATAAACATTTTAAAGAAAAGGTTTCCTAAAATTAATGAACCAAAGAAAGATGATATTTGCTACGCTACAACTAATAGACAAGAAGCAATAAAAAAATTAGCAAAAAAATGTACAAAGATAGTAATCATAGGAGCATATAATTCTTCGAACTCATTAAGATTAGTAGAGGTAGCAAAAAAAAATGGTTGCAAAGAGAGTGTATTAATTGAGTCTCATCTAAAATTTGATTGGAAAAAAATTAAAGATAAAGAAAATATTGGTTTATCAGCAAGCGCATCAGCTCCAGAAGAGTTGACAAGAGAATTTATTAATGAATTGAAAAAAAGATTTAATGTAAAAATAAATGAGGATAAATCAATAAAAGAAAATGTTTATTTCAATATTCCAAATTATTTAAAAAAGGCATCCTAAATGGCTGTTTATACGAAAATTGAAAAAGCAGATTTGCAAAATTTGTTAAAGAATTACAACCTTGGTAATTTAGAAAAATACGAAGAAATAAAAGAAGGTGTTGAAAATTCCAACTTTAAAGTTTTTACTTCAAAGAATATTTATATTTTAACAATTTTTGAAAAAAGAGTTAACAAAGTAGAACTGCCTTTTTTTATTGAATTAATGAATCATTTAGTTAAAAATGGTTTTCAATGCCCTGAATCTCTTGCAAATAAAAATGGTGAATTTATATCACTGTTAAAAGAAAAACCTTGCACAATTGTGTCATTTATTGAAGGAAATTGGATAAGAAATATCAAAAATACGCATTGTCAACAATTAGGGAGTAATCTCGCTAAAATGCATTCTATTACCTCAAGTTTTTCTTTGAACAGAGAAAATAATATAGGCTATAGGAATTGGAAAAAATTATTTGAAAGTTTTAACTCACAAAAAAAAGATCTCTACAGAGATATTTACGATATAATATCTAATGAATTAATCTTTTTGAACGAAAATTGGCCAATAAAACTTCCTCAAGGAATTATTCATGCTGATTTATTTCAAGATAATGTTTTTTTTAAAGATGATAAATTTACTGGCATAATTGATTTTTATTTTGCTTGTAAAGACTTTTATGCATACGAGTTGGCTGTATGTTTAAATGCATGGTGTTTTGAAAAAGATCAGAGCTTCAATACAACTAAAGCAAGTTTAATATTGAATGAATATCAAAACAAAAGACCATTAAGTGATGAGGAAATGAAATCTTTCCCAATTTTATCAAGAGGAGCTGCACTAAGATTTTTATTAACAAGACTTAATGATTTGATTTTTCACTCATCTGAAGCTTTGGTTAATCCAAAAGATCCAAATGAATACCTAAAAATCTTACATTTTCATCAACAAATAAAATCAATCAATGAGTATGGACTAATTGAAAAATGATTGAAATTTATACAGATGGTGCATGTTCAGGAAATCCAGGAATTGGAGGTTGGGGCGCAATAATCATAGAAGATAAAAAAAATCTTGAAATTAAAGGAGGTCTGAATGACACTACAAATAATCAAATGGAATTAATGGCTACAATAGAAGCTTTAAAGACCTTTAGAGAAAAAAAGGAAATAACGATCTATACTGATTCAAAGTATGTAAAAGATGGAATTACTACTTGGATAAAAAAATGGAAAATCAATAATTGGAAAACAGCAAATAAAAAAGATGTAAAAAATAAAGAACTATGGATGATGTTAGATAATCAAATGAAAAAACATGAAATTATCTGGAAGTGGGTCAAAGGACATGAAGGTAATTATTATAATGAAAAAGCTGATGCTTTAGCAAGACATTATATTGAAAAAAGTTTATGATAATAGTTTATTTTTTCTTTCCACTTGCTTTAATTACTTCAAGCTCTTTAGGAATAATCATTTCACCTAATTGGTCCTGTGCGCCATTTGTGTGGGTATTAATCCTTGTTCCTATAATTGATTATTTGATTCCTATTTTAAACAATCATGATAGCAATCTTTCTGAAACTAAACTTCATAACTATGCATTAATAATGATTTTACCAGGAATTTTTTTTCTTATCGTCTTCGGATTGATTAAAGTATCAGAAAATGAAATTTCTTATTTACAATCGATGGCAATAGGAGCGGCAGTCGGTATGTCGGGTGGTTCAATAGGTATAACTACAGCCCACGAATTAATTCACCGTAGTGATAAAAAAATGCGTGGTATTGGAGTCTTTCTTCTAGTTTTGTGTCTCTACGGACATTTTAGAATAGAGCATATTTATGGTCATCACAAACATTTTGCAACAAAACAAGATCCTGCTTCTGCAAGAAAAGGAGAAAACTTTTATGCATTCCTCTGTCGTTGTGTTGTAATGAGTTTTATTTCTGCTTTAAATATAGAAAAAAATATACTTAAGAAAAAGAATCTATCTTTTTTTAATTTTAAAAATAGAATGATTCATTATTTATTGTTGGAATTTCTATTATTATTTATATCATTATTGATTGCTGGAATGAATGGCTTAATTTTTATCTTAACACATTGTGCAATATCAATAATTCTTTTAGAGCTAGTTGATTATATTCAACACTATGGGCTTGAAAGAAAAATTAAGAATGGAAAGTATGAAGCTTATGATGGAGAGCAACATTCATGGAATAGTAGACATACTTCCGCCAATTGGTCTACTTTTAATCTAGGCTTGCATGCAGAACATCATCAAACAGCCAGTAAACATTATCCTTTACTTTCACAACAAAAAAAATTAATTGAAATGCCATCTAACTATCCTGTGATGATAATGATGGCTTTGGTTCCACCTATTTGGTTCACTGTAATGGACAAAAAAATATCTCAAAAAACGAATTTATAGAATAATTTTCTAAATTTAAGTATAATATAAGAAAAAAAAAGAAATTTATTATAAAGTTATTTATTTTATAGAATATTATTCTATTATAGCTAAAGCAGTATTTGATTTCAGATTGTACGCTGCGTTAACAATAGTACTAAAGAGAGAGGAACTAATGACTACAAAATCAAAAAATCCAGAAACTCTGGTTTTACATGGGGGAAGTTATAGAAAAGATGAAACTACAAATTCTGTAGCAGTACCTATATACCAAACAACCGCTTACCAATTTAACAGTCAGGAACATGCGAGTAATTTATTTTCCTTGAAAGAATTGGGAAATATTTACACACGAATTATGAATCCAACAAATGCAGTTTTGGAAGAAAGAATTGCTCAATTAGAAGGTGGGATTGCAGCCGTTACAGTTTCTTCTGGCCAGGCAGCTTCCGCTTTTGCAATTCAAAATTTATGTAAAGCAGGAGACAATGTTGTTTCTTCAACTGATCTATATGGAGGAACTTGGAATCAATTTGCAAATACTTTTAATCAACTTGGCATAGAAGTTAGATTTGCAGATCCAAGTGATCCAAATAATTTTAAAGAATTAACAGATAGTAATACTAGGGCTTATTATGCAGAAACATTACCTAATCCAAAACTAAATGTTTTTCCAATTGAGGAAGTTGCAAATATAGGGCGCAAAATTGGTATCCCCTTAATAGTTGACAATACTGCTGCCCCTATAACATGTAAGCCAATCGACTATGGTGCTGCAGTAGTAGTTCATTCTCTAACAAAATGGATTGGAGGTCATGGAACTTCCATAGGTGGGGTAATTATTGATAGCGGTAACTTTGATTGGACTGAATTTCCAGAAAGACAGCCTTTATATAATACTCCAGATCCAAATTACTGGGGTTGGGTTTTAGGTAAAGTGGTTCCCGAAGTATTAGGGGCAAATCTTACTTTTGCAGTCAGAGCAAGATTTGTATTATTAAGAGATTTAGGCTCCGCTTTGTCACCAAACAATGCCTTTAATTTTATTCAAGGATTGGAAACATTAGCGCTTCGTTTTGAAAGACATCAACAAAATACGGCTGAGGTGGCCAAATTTCTTAAAATTCAGAATGGTGTTACAAAAGTAATTTATCCGGGTTTTCATAAAGGTACAAATAAAGAAAGAGCTGAAAAATATTTAAAAAATGGTAATGGATCCTTAGTTGGATTTGAGCTTGCCGGAGGTTTTGAAGCAGGAAAATCATTTATCGATAATCTTAAACTTATTTATCATGTTGCAAATATTGGAGATGCAAGAACATTGGCAATTCATCCAGCATCAACTACACACTCACAATTATCTTTGGAAGATCAATTAAAAACTGGTGTTACTCCAGGATATGTAAGATTATCAGTTGGGTTAGAACATATTGACGATATATTAGAAGATATAGATCAAGCTCTTAAAAAAATCAGTTCTCCTAAAGTAAAAATAGCTTAATGATTAAAAAGTATTTTTGAATATCAGCAATCTTTGAGTTCTGCGGCTAAATTATTTATAAGTTTAAAATAAAGATCTTTATCTGATTCAATGTTTGCTCCTAAAGGATCAAAAACACCAGTTTGGATACTAGTATCTTGAGCTATTGTTGAAATAATCTTTGGATTAAATTGAGGTTCAGAAAAAATACAATTAATTCCTCTATCTTTTATCACATCTTGA
>MDTG01222798.1_pt1 | contig 28479 bp, 28 predicted proteins | sample 811421 | NCBI WGS metagenome assembly MDTG01 (sample SAMN05326645, study PRJNA326480) | marine metagenome | isolation source: seawater | place: Pacific Ocean: South East | collected 2011
AAACACCCTTACCAGAGCCGATATTAATAACTCCAATAAATTTTTTTTCTAATAAAATATGAATTACTTTTGAAATATCTTTCATTGAAATAAAATCTCTATAATGATTTAAATTTTTGAGAACTATTTTTTTCCTTACTTTTTTAATTTTATCCTTTAGATCTGGAATTAAATAATTTTTTCTTTGATTTTTATTTGATGTACTGAAAATTCTTCCAATACAATAATTCCTTAAATTTTTTTGAATGTATTTTTCTGAAATTAATTTGGTTTTTCCGTAATATGAAATAGGAAACTTTAAAAAATTTTCTTTTATAGGTTTTTTTGAAGATCTATAAATATGTGAAGTCGATGCAAAAAATAACCATTTTAAATTAAACTTTTTTGAGATATCTACTACATTTTTGGTACCTAAATAATTTACTTTATAAGCTTTTTTTTTATTTTTATTGACAATTTTTATTGGAACAATTGCTGCTAGGTGAAAAATTACGTTTAAATTATTTTTTTTGAACCATCTTAACAATTTTTCTTTATTTTGAATATCATCTTTATAGTAAAAATAATTATGGCTCGATTTATTCTTTCTAATTATTTTTCCCAAACTTCCTGAATAACCTGTAATACCTATATTAAATCTCATTTTTTAAACCTGTTGAAAATTTTTTTTAAAATATTCTTAAAAGAAATTTCCCTAGATACAATTTTTTTTTTAGGTTTTAATTCTTCTCTTTTTTTCCTTATTTTACACATACCAGAGGATTGAAAACTAAATTCTATATCAAAATTTTCTTTATTTGAGGCATAAATACTCAAAAGTCTCTCAAAAGTTTCTTTATTATTAATCTCACAATAAAAATTGTTTCTTTCCGAATTCTTTAAATATGGTAACCATGAAATGTCATCAATAAAAAATAATCCATTTATTTTTAATTTATTAAAATAATAATAAAAAATTTTTTCTACATGATTTGCCTCATGTAGACTATCTAAATAAATTATATCATTTTTATTCGGAAGTTTGCTATCGAGATACTCAAAATTATCATCTCTTGAAAGTATAAAATTCCATTTTTTATTTTCGAATAAATTTGAATAATCTTCAATATCAATAGAAAATAGTTCACCATTATTTTTTTCACATATTTCTAAGAACATTTTTGTTGATCTACCTTCTTTTACACCGAATTCAATTATCGATGGGTTTTGAATATTTTTTATTTGATCTTCAATAAAGTTTTTAATTTTATAATCGTATTCGCTCATCTATTTAGAAATATTTATAACCAATATTTTTATACCATTTAACTGTATTAAATAGGCCTTTTTTGAAATCTGTATATCGATTTACATTAGACAATTTCTTAATTCTACTATTATCACCGTATGTCTTATAAACATCTAGCTTATTTTTTTTTACATTTTTAATTAAATTATAATTAGTAAAATTTTTAAATTGTTTAATTACGTTTTTAATAAAGAGAGGTTTTGATGAACAAATATTATAAACATCATATTTAAAAAAATTTTTATTTAATATTTTAATTAAAATTTTAGTTACATCGTCTATATATGTAAAATCTCTATAATGATCACCTGAATTATTTAATTCAAATATTTTATCTTTTTTCAAACAACTCAAAAGTTTTAATATCATCATATCAGGTCTTCCCCATTCTCCATAAACAGTAAAAAATCTTAATCCAACTATATTTTTTTTATAGATGTTTTTAAATTTTCTAGCATCTTTTTCATTTTGGATTTTTGTTTTTGCATAAAGGTTTTTTGGATTTAGTTTAAAATTCTCTCTCAAAGGAAATAGTTTTGTGTCTCCATATACAGAGCTAGATGAAGCGTAAAAGAAAGTTTTAAAGTTTTTATTTTCAAACAAATGTAAAATATTTCTAAAACCTTTTAAATTTGTTTTTATATATTTCTTTGGATTTATTACTGAATATCTCACCCCAGCTTGCGCTGCTAAATGAAATATAACATCAAAGTTTTTAGTCTTCAAATAATTTTCCAAACTTTTTTTATTCGAAATATCGATTTTTTTGAAATGAAAATTTTTATATTTTTTTAAAATACTTAATCTTTTTTTTTTTAGTTTTAATGAATAGTAGCTATCTAAATTATCAATTGCATATACTTTATACTTTTTCTTTAATAGTTCTAAAGATAAGCTAAAACCTATGAATCCAGCAGCTCCTGTTAGAAAAGTTTTCATTTTTTTGTTATACTTATTTTGAACTTAATATATTTATATCTTAGCTAATGCAAAAACTATTATTATCAATAATAACTGTTGTTAAAAATGATGAGAAAAATATTCAAAAAACAATAAAATCTATTATTAGTCAAAAGAATGTAAAATATGAATATATTATTATAGATGGTAAATCTACAGATAATACTTTGAAAAAAATTCTTAAATACAAGAGCAAAATAAATAAGATAATAAGCAAAAAAGATAATGGAATTTATGATGCAATGAATAAAGGTTTAAAAATTGCAAGTGGAGAGGTAATAGTTTTTTGTAATTCTGGAGATTTTTTTTATAAAAATTCATTACAAAAGGTAATGGGATTATTTAGTAATTCAAACTGTGATTTTGTTTTTGCTACAGTTTTAAGAAACTACACCAAAGGAAAAATTTTAAAGTATGGTTATAATTTTAATAGATTGCTTTATAATTTTGATTTTGCCACATCGCATTCTACTGGTTTTTTTTTAAAAAGAAAAATTTATAATTTAATAGGAAATTATAATACTAATTTTAAAATATCTGCAGATTATGATTTATACTTTAGATTGTATAAAAGAAAATTTAAAGGTGGATTTACAAAAAAAAACCAAAAAATTGGCAATATGAAGTCGGGCGGGTTTTCATCCAAATTTACATTTTTTGATCATTTAATTGAGGAAACAAAAATTAGGCTTCATAATTCTCAAAATGTTTTTTTTGTTTTTTTAATATTTATAAACGCAATATTTAAAAATATATTTAAAAAATGATTATAAAAAAAATATTTAGAAATATATTAGATAGACTATTTCTTAGAAAATTTGATGATATTAAGATTCAAAAGGGTCAAATCTTTGAAAAAAATTTATCCTTAGAAATTAAAAATATTAAAAGTTTAAATCAAACATACTTTAAAGTTTTTTCTCAAGATACTGAGGATGGAATATTGCAATATTTGCTTAAATCTCTAAATATAAATACCGTAAAATTTGTTGAAATAGGAACGCAGGATTATTCAGAGAGCAATACAAGGTATATATATGAAACAATGAGATGCGAGGGCTTAATAATTGATCCATATCCAAATTTAGCAAAAAAAATAAATAAAATTTTAAGAGTTTGGAAAAATAAGTTAAAAATTCACAATGATTATGTTAATTCAGAAAATATTAATGAAATTTTAAAACAAAACTCCTTTAATAAAGATTTAGATCTACTATCAATAGATATAGATGGTATAGATTATTGGGTACTTGAAAAAATTAATCCGAAAATTTCTAAAATTTTTGTAATTGAATATAATCCTTATTTTGGATCAAAATTAGAAATATCTGCACCAAATTTAGAAAAATTTGATAGATTTAAATATCATCCATCTGGCGTATGTTGGGGAGCCTCACTAAAAGCAATGATTAATTTAATGAAAAAAAAAGGTTATACTTTCTTAGGAAGCAACAGACTTAATTGTAATTCATTTTTTGTTTTAAATGAATTGGTGGATAAATTTAATCTAAATATTCCAAATATAGAAAATTTATCGGAGTTTACTGATGTAAAATTTAATGCTCTTAAAACAAAAGACAAGAAATATGCATCTTTTTCAGATATTAAAAATGATATTAAAAACTTAGAAGTGTTTGATTTAGTTAAAAATAAAATGGTTAAATTTGATGAAATTAGTTAGAATATTTAAACTATTTCGATATCAGGAAGCGGGAAAATAAAATGACCGCCATTTTTAATAAAAGAGTTTTCCTTTTGTAAAATATGATTTTTAAAATGCCAAGGTAGAACTAAAAGATAATCTGGTTTTTTTTTTCTAAAATCAGCGTCATTAATAATTTTAATTTTTGTTCCTGGAGTTACTCTATTTCTTTTATAAGGATTCACATCTACTATGTAGGGTATAGTTTTGCTATTTAAATTACAGAATTGAAGAATTACATTACCCTTCGTTGAAGCTCCATAACCTGCAACATTTTTTTTCATGTCTTTTAAATTGAGCATAAGATCTTTTAGAAGTTTTTTATGTTTAAATACTTTATTTTTAAAATCAATTAATGTTTCAATTTTGTTAAATTTGTATAATTCCTCTTTTTTTAGAAGCCAATTAACCAATCTGCTTTCTTTAAATTTTTTCGATTTTTTCTTTGCAACAGTTATTGCAAAGCTTCCACCATTAATATCATTTAATTCGATTTCTATAATTTTAAAATCAGATTTGTCTAAAATATATTTTAAAGACTTGAGTGAATAATATTCTAAGTGCTCGTGACAAATCGTATCATAAGAAATATTTTTGATCATACTCGGCATATAACTTTGTTCAAAATGCCAAATCCCATCATTATCAAGTGTTTCATAAATTTCTCTAGCAAAAGAAATTGGATTTTCTAAATCATAAAACATAGCTATAGATGTTATTGCTTTTGCTTTTTTTGTAATTGTATTTTTTTTTATAACATTTGATGAAAAAAAATCAGGTATCAAAATTGTTTTTTTTTATAAAATTTCTTAAATTTTTTAATTGTAGGGTCTATACCAACAGTTTGACATTCATTAAGAAAAAAAGATAAGAAAGTTCCATCGTTGCTGCCTATATCAATAAATAAATCAGACTTAGAAAATTTTGATAATTTTTTTATTTTCTCTGCTTTATTTTTTAAATGATTTACCATGGATTGGTTTAAAGATGACATATAACCATAATTAGAACCATACATTTCAAAACGATTAAAGTTCTCAGATAACTGTAATAAAGAACATTTATTGCAAAAAACTAAAGATAAATTTCCTAAAGATACCTCTTGATTTTTATTTTTAGGAAAAATACCAGTTAAATACTGTTTTCCTAAATCTAAGCACTTCACAAGACTTTTGCTTTCACATGCTCTACATTTATTTATTTTCATTTTTAATGTATTTAAAATATATTTAACAAAAAACTGAACACAAGCAAATTAAATTGAAAAAAGTTTTAATAACTGGAGCACTAGGTCAAAACGGAAGGATATTATCTTCTATATATCTTAAAAAAAAATTTAAGGTTTATGGTTTTATTAAGAATAATAAAAAAGAAAAGATTAAGCATGTTAATTATATTTTGGAAGATCTCAAAAATAAAAAAAAAATAATAAAATGTTTAGATAAGATCAGGCCAAACATAGTTATTCACCTAGCTAGTATTAATAAAACATATAGCGAAAGATTAAAGAAAGATAAATATTACAATAATTACTATATTAATTTCAAAATTACCAAAAACCTAGTAGATGCAATTAATCAAATTAATTTGAAAACAAAATTCATTTTTGCTGGATCTTCTCTCATGTTAAATAATATGAGAAAAAATAAAGTATCTGAAAAAAATTCCCTTAAATCAAAAGACTTTTATTCAAAATATAAGATTGATGCTTATAAATATATTAAAAAAAATTCTAAAAGCAATTTTTTTGCTACTACTGTTATATTATTTAATCATGACTCTATTTATAGAGATAGCAGTTTCTTAATACCAAAACTAATTTATGCTTTCAAAAAAAGAAATACTAAATTTATTAGAAAAGTTTATAATCTAAATATAAGTGGAGATTTTTCTCATGCTGAAGATATATGCAAAGGTATTTATACAATATCTGTTATAAATAAAAATATTGAAAAAATAATTTTATCATCTGGAAAAAGATTTTATTTAAATTCTATGATTGACTTCTTGGAAAAAAAATTCAATCTAAGGATCAATAAAAATAATCTTTCCAATGACAAAAAAAATTTTAAAGTAATTGGATCTAATTACTTAGCGAAAAAAATTTTAAATTACAAGTCAAGAAAAACACCTATAGATGTTTGTAAGGAAATACTAAAAAATTACGAATAGATTTTTTTCGAATTTACTAATTTTTTAAAAACAGCTTTATAATTCTCAGAAATTTTTTCATCTGTAAGATTTTCTTCAAAAAATTTTTTTGCTTTTTCTGCCTTTGTTATTAAATTAGTTTTATTTTTTTGGAAATTGATTATTTCATTAGCTAATGAGTTAACATCATTAATATCAATTTCGGTTACTAAATCTTTTAAGTTTTCCTCTAAAAGATTTTTAGTATAAAAAACTGGTTTTTTAAAAAAGAAGGCTTCGTATAAAGGTAATGAAGAATATCCAATTAAAGATGGCATAACTAATGCATTGCAATTTTTATATAATTGCTTGATTTCATAATCACTAAGATATTCTAAAAGAATTACTTGTTCTTTTAAATTTAGTTTTTCTATAGTTTCATTAATTTTTTTATAATTTTGCTTTTTACTTCCAGTAAAGACAAATTTTATATTTATATTATATTTTTCTTTTATAAACTTAATTACCTCTAATATATATACGTGATTTTTATGAGACCAATACTGCGCTGGGTAGAAGTAGAATTCCTCTTTAGTATCAAAAAACTTTTTTAAGTTTTTTGATATTGTATTATTTGATTCATATTTTTCATCTACAATAGCTGATGATAAGGGAACCACATTAATTTTATCATTAATACAATTATAATATTTTACTAGATCTTTTGCCTTTTTTTTTGTATCTACAATTAAAGCTACTGATTTTCTTACATCTAATTTTATTAAACTCTCTCTAAAATCAAAATCTGTCCATCCCTTATACTCAGGCAAATCTGGTCTAAAAATATGATAAAATTCGTAGATATAAGTCATGTAATCTGTTTTATTGCAAAAAATAGACAATCTGGAACTGCCAATAAAAAAAATGATATCAATATTTTCTTTTATTATAAATTTTTCAAATCTATTTAAAATACTAAATTTTTTTAAAAAAGTTTTTATGAAGCCTGAACTATAAAAAAGAAAAAAAATTTTATCTATTATATTAATGGAGTATCTATTTATTTTATCATTAGAAAAATTATTATTTTTTGAGCAAATATTATAAAATGAAAAATTTATTTCTTCTATCTTTTGTAAAATATTTATAGATTTTAATGCTTGATGATAAGCTCCTCCGCTACTCTTTTCTAAACTAAAAAAAACTCCTATTTTCATTATTTTTTAATTAGGTAATACTTCCCTGTTATATCACATTTTTTTATATCTTGATTTTTGTGTTCAAAAAAATTATTTATCGCCTTAATTGCGCCGGGAAAATTTTTTTGATCTAAATATTCATCAAATACAATTATACCATTTTTAACAACTTTAGGATACAAGAACTCTAAAGATTCCTTATAGCTTTGATATAAATCGCAATCTAAATGAAGAAGACAAATTTCTTTAACTAAATCCTTATTTTTTGCAAAGCTCTCATTAAAAAACCCTTTTACAAATTTAATATTTTTAAAATCTTCTTCCATAAAGCCTGCTTTTTTTAAATTATATTTTACATAATTCTCATCAGTGTGACTCCAGTCTCCCTTTTTGGGATTTCTAGTAGAATTATCCTCTTTTGAGGGCGCTGGAAACCCTTCAAAAGAGTCAAAACCGTAGTATTTTTTTTGGTTTAATTGAGTATTGGTTGTCATATTAAATAATAAAAAACAAAGATGAAAACCATTTCCTACGCCACACTCTACAATGTCTCCTCTCAGGGAATTATTGATAATATGAGAGAAACGTAAATTCCAAAAAGTTAAGAATTTATATTTGTCTAATTTATGAATATTAACTATTGTATTTGTTTGAGCTTTCTTTATTTTAAAATCTAAATAATACTTTTTGTAAATTTTATAAATTAAACCATTTAAAAGTTTATTGTCCAAAGTTTTAATATATTTGAAATTCATTTTTTAATACTTGTCATATGATATAATTTGAAAAGTTTTTCATCTATTTTAAACCTAGAAAAAAGACTATTTCTATTTCTAAATAAGTGATTTTTAAAAAAATCTTTTGAATGAAGATATTTTTGGTTATTTTTTCTATAATTTTCTTCACTTTCAAAATCGTGTAAACTATCTGGTGTCAAATATAAAAATCTCAACATCAGCCTATAATTTGATTTGCAATAGCCACCTTTATGATAATTTCTAACAGTATCAATTGCAAGGCTAGTTCCTAAATCACCTTCTAGTTTTATTAAATCATTTTTATTATTTGAAACCAAATAATTAAAATCTTTATCTTTAATTTTACCTCTCTCACCAGTAAGCCCGGAATTAATTTCTTTTTTAATTCTGTAAAATATATTTAGTGGATCCTTTTTCTTTAATGTTACAAATGGTCCGTTATTTTCATCGATTTTATTTAAAGCAAGAAATATATTAAAACTTTTGTAACCAATATCATCCCTATGCCATAATTGGGCAGATCTAGGCTGATTACCTGATGGAATATTTAAATTAACTTCTATTTGTGTTAATATTGGAAAAACACCAAGATAATTACAAGCTGACTTAATTAAAAAATCTGACGTTGCAAATTCTACAATTTCCCTTTTTAAATTTTCATTTAAATCCTCCCAAATATCTAAATGATATGGATTTAGCGCTTGTGCCTGGTTAACCCCTAACTTTTTTAAATTTTTATAATCATCGCTTTTAATATAATTAATTTTTTTTTCTATAAATTCAGGTTTAATTTCCCCACTTATTTTTTTAGCAAATTCCTCAAAATTTAAATTATCTTTCAATAAAAGCTTTGTATTTTTTTTGAATTTAATAAAATCAGATCCTGATTTTTTTGCACAAAATAAAATTTTATAAAATTTACCATTAAAATTTAAAATATAAGACCAAAAAAAGTCAAATATTGGTATAAAAGTGTATTTTAAAAGAAGAAAATATATATAAGTATTTTTAATTTTTTTCATTTTTTATCCTATTGAAATATTTTTTATTAACCGCTTGTTTATAAAAATTAGTCAAATTGTACCCTAAATTATAAAGGTATATATAATTGAGTTGAATTTTTTTTTTTACTATTTTTAAAACTAAATCAAACTTGTATTTTGGATCACCTCTGAATAAATTTCTTGTACATCCAGTGTCATCAGATAAATCAAGAAAATTATGTAATAAAAACAAAATTCTTTTTGGCATATTTGTATCTTTTTTTTTTACTGAAAAGTATTTTTTGTTGTGATGTAAAAGTAATTCTCGGTATTCTGAATAAGTTTTTGGTTTAAATACTAAATTTTTACTATATTGAGTTAAAACTACATCGGAAATTACTATGGGTTTTGATCCAAAACAAGCTGCCTCTAAATGTGAGCTTCCTGAATATGTAACTATCCTTTTAGATAATTTTAATTGTTCCATATTAGATCTTAAATTCTCTTCAAATAAAATATTTTTTGGTTTTTTTTCTCCAAAAACCTTTTTAAAAATATTATTTACTATTTTTTTTTGATTCTCTCCCCATCTATCTGAAGATGGATGTTTTCTTAATATCCAAATTTCATTTGAGTCTTTAATTATTTTTAAAGTTTCTAATACCCAAGTATAGTAGTCAGGGAAAATTCTTTTTACATCTATATTGTCAAAGGACGAGTCTTTAAATATATGCAGCATAATTACATTTACATTTAATAATTTATATTTTTTATTCTTTGATTTTATTTTTGCTGCAAAATTTACCTCGTCATTTTTAGAATAACCTTTCTTAAGATCCTGCCAATAATTCTCGATCATTTTTTTTGGAAAAATATTGAAACTTTTTTTATATAATTTTTTATCAATGAATTTAGTATCTCGATCAAAATTTTTTTCTTGATGAATTAAAATACCTCCATTATATCTAAATGTTTTTACATTATTAGATCTTAACAAAGTAAAAAGAAATCGCTCAGAGTAAACAAAATGACTTAAAAAAGCACAATTAACCGCGCTTATTTTAAGCGAGATATAATCTATTAATTTACGAGAAATCTGTAAACAAGTTATTATTCTTGATTTAAATTCGACTTCATCAAGTTCAAATTTATTATTAATTATTGCTGTGTCCCAATAACTGTGTAAAACTTGTTTGAATTCCCATTGTATATTTTTTTTCAATAAATAATTTTTTTTAAAAAAGAAACTTAATGGAAAAATAATAAGAAAAGAAATACAATGAAGCATGTATTTAAATAATTTAAATCTATTAATATTTATTTGATTAATATACTTGACTTCATATTTTAATTGAAGGTTTTTATAAATAGCATCTGATATCGTCTTATTTTTAATTTTTGTTTCAAATATTATTGTTTTAATTTTTTTTTTTTTACAAAATCCATCAATTACAGGAATTAAACTTAATACCAAATGTTTGCTCATCCCTCCGCCTATGTAAAGAGCATTTTTTTTCATACAAATTTTGGAAATTGGAATTTAACTTTTATTGCTAAAAATTTTTCTTGCTAATTTTAAGTCTTCTAATCTATTAATATCAATATTATATTTTGGATCATCATAAAATACACATGTAACATTTTTGCCAATTCTTTCACCTTTTCTTAAATAATAGGATTTTGTTGCCAATGCTATACCAGTATCTTCTCTCAATATTGGTTTTTTAGTCTGTCTTGGTTTTTTTCTTTCATTAAATTTAGTTAGTCTTACTAAACGATTTTTTTTTTTCAGTAACCAGAAGTTTTTATGATGAATATAAGCTGCAAAGCAACTATCAAATTTTGTATTAATAATTTTTTTAAAACAATTATTTAGAATATTTTTTGGTCTAAAAGGCTCCGTCACTTGAACATATCCCGAGTATTTTGTTTTGCCAAATTTTTTCTCAAATATTTGTATTGAGTGTTTAAGGACATTTTCACTTGATACTCTGTCACCAGAAAGATTTTTTGGTCTTTTAATAACGAAACATTTTTTAAGTTTGGCTTTTTTTAGAATTAAACTATCATCACTATTGACCACTATATTTGTGACATATTTACATTTTTTTACATAATCTAATGTTATATCAAACAATGTTTTATTTCCAATTTTAAGCTTATTTTTATTTTTAAGCCCTTTAGAATTTTTTCTACACAAAATAAAACAAGGTATTTTCATTAATATTCAATATTAGAGCTTTCACTTGAAAATAAAATTCCTTTTCTTAGATAATCAGGATCAAAAATTATACCCTTAGATAAGTTTAAAATAAATATTGAAGGTTTATTTTGTTGTTTATTTAATTCTATATTTTTTATGACGTTATAATCATTAAATTTTAGTATGAAATTTTCTTTAAGATGGTCTGCATAAGTAAGGGACTCATAGTTATTAAAAATTGCTTTATTTATTATTTTTCTTAATTTGAAATAGTTAATCTTATCGCTAAGCTTAAGGTAAATATTATAATTAATATCCCTCCACAAGTTGTAATGATTTTTATAAATTTTAATTAGCTCGTTTTTTAATGAACTTTTATACTTGAAAAATGATACTCCGCGATTATTTCTAATATTTAAGTCGGATAAGACGATTACTTTATTAATATTAAGATTTTTTATAAATCTATTTTTTAAAATATTATTTATTTTTTTACTTAAATTATTTTTTTCACTTAGTCCCTTACCATCTAAAATAAGACACATCTGATGATATTTTAATTTTAAAAAATCACATTTGTTCCAAAAATAACGATATTTTTTCTCAACTATTTTATATGTTGTCTCTGCTCTTCTAGATCTTGTTTCGTGTTGATGTATACCATGAATATGAAAAACAGTAGATTTACCAGTGTATGCAATTTTATACCCTTTATTGCAAATTTTATTTGCCCAAATTTTGTCTTCTATATTAGTAATCTTAGAATTGAATTTATTTTTTTTTAAAATTTTTGCTCTAAAAAATGAATTTGCATTATTTAGATATGGATCTTTTTTATAAACTATTTCCTCATTTTTAAATATTATATCAAGGTCGATTAAATTTTGGTAACTGGTTCCTGGCAATGGCAATTGTTTGCCAAAAGCTGCAACAACATCATCATTTTTTTTAAAATAATCTAAGTATTCTCTTAACCAACGTTTATTAAGAGGAATGCAGTGAGATGATAAAATAGCGATGTACTTTCCATTACATTTTTGAACTGCTTTATTTAAAACATCTCCTGGAAGATATTTTTTTATCTTTATTATTTTTTTTACTTTATGCTTCTTAAGTACTGAGAGAGTATTGTCACTACTTAAATTATCACAAAAAATGATTTCAAAATTTTGATGTGTTTGTTTATCAAGTTCTTTAAGTAAAATTTTGAGCCACCGTGACTCATTTTTTCCTCTTATAATTATAGAAATTAAATCTTTATGTTTTTTGACCATCTCGACCTATAATTTTTATAAATATCTGTTTCACATCTTTGAATCCCTAATCCATGTTTCTTATTAAATTCTTTATATAAATTTCTTAAATTATTTAACCTAGAAAACTGTTTTTGATTTAAAGCAAATTTATTGTCTCGCCCTGGCAACTTATTATTTATTGTAAAATGTTTTTCAATAATTTCTGCGTTATTAAAAAGAGCATATGCTGCGTCTTCTATGCCTTGATAATGCCCTGAATATCCAACCGAACCAAAGTTTTTTTTAAGGTAATCAAATTTTTCAAAATTACAATTTTCAGATTTGAGAGGATAGCTACTAACACAATGTAATAAACATGTTTTTTTAGAATAGCTTTTTTTGGTTTTCACGAATTTAATTAATTTATTTAGCTCATTTTTTTTCATACAACCTGCAGATACGATAACTTTTTTGAAGTTTTTTAAAGCAAATTCTATTAATTTAATATTATAAGATTCATGAGATGGTATCTTTACCCAGCTATCTTTGGTTGCTTTTAAAACTTTTAACCCATCAATATTAAAAGCTGATGCAAAACATTTGATAGAAACTTTTTTTGAATATTTTTTTAAAAATAAATATTTTTCTTTATCTAGATAAGCTTTTTCGTATATTTTTCTTCTTCCATCGTTATCCCAAGGACCATTTTTTAAATTTGATGGATCCCAAATTTGAAATTTGACTGCATCTGCCCCAGATTTTTTCGCTGAAGCTATCATTTTTTTCGCAAGTTTTAAATTACCAAGAAAATTCCAACCAATTTCAGCTACAAGTATTGTCATAATTAAAATTTTAAAAATATATTATAGATTAATTTATAACTAATTTGATTCAGGTTTAATCATTCCTCTTATATGATCACATCCATTGCAAGCATCAATAAGATAAGCTTTTTTGCTTTCGTGGAGTTTTCTAGCTTCTTCCAATTTTTTACCTTCCCAAATTTCAGTTAAATTTGGTTTTTCGTCATTGTAATTGCCGAGAGTTAATCTTTTTCCAGCATCTCTACAACAAGCAGTAATTTCTCCTCCGACATTTACTGTCATTCTTTGCCATAAAGCTGGACAAGCATAAGATTTATTTTGTTTTCTTTCTTTTGTATATCTATCAATTTTATCAAGACCATCTTGATTTCTATAGTCCGTGTATGTAATTTCGTCAGTAAATGGTCCCCAGAATTTTTCAAAATTTTCTGCTTCATGATCATTTTCTTTCATTCTAACCATGCTAACTCTAATTATAGGTTTCTTAGCTTTCATTTTTTCCCTAGTTTTGTAAAAAATCTTTACTTTTTCTACTGTTTCCTCGAATTTGGCATTTACTCTAATTTTCTCATAAATTTCTTTTGAGATAGAATCTAAAGAAAAAATAATCCTATCTAAACCAGAATTTACAACATCTTCTGCAAGTTTTTCATCCATAACTGTACCATTAGTATGAAGCATAACGTCTAAGACTCCTTTTGATTTTGCATAAGTAATCATTTTGACTAAATTTTTATTATAAAATGACTCTCCAAAATTATTTAAATTTATTGCTTTAAGTCCTTTTGGCGCCCCTTCATCAATTATTTTTTTAAAAGTATCAAATTTCATCATTCTATTTTCCCACTTGCCTAACTCAACACGATGAGTTCGAGGACACATTGGACATGCCAAATTACAATATGATGTAACTTCGATATCTAGATGAAGTGGAAACTCTGTTTTTATATGTTGAACAGCTGTCTCTCTCCATAGTTTTCTGTATTCTTTGTATTCTGGTAAACTTCTATAACTTGCACTAACATTTTTTTTTACAACATTATAATGAGCATATAGCTGATTTAACTCATCATCATTTTCTTCATTATAATTATCTGCAAATTTTGTTTGATCTTTCATTTTTTTTCTTCAATTAGCTTTTATAACATTTAAAGCATTGTCCACAAGGTAAATTTAATTATTAGGTTGATATATCATAACTAACTAATTTTTTATTTTCTAATTTATAAACAAAATCAAAATTTTTAGTTAATTGTTCTGAATGTGTTATGAAAATAATAGTTATATCCTTCAGGTTAGATAATTTTTTAATTATTTCATTTTCTGTTTTTTTATCTAATGAGTTTGTAGATTCGTCAAAAATTAAAAGCTTTCTACCACTATAAAGTGCCCTGGCTATTCCAATTTTTTGTCTTTGGCCTCCTGAAACATTTCCACCAAATTCACCAACTGAAAATAATTCTTTTTCTTTTTTTCCATTAATCAAATTTTCAAGTTCAACAAATTTTATTATTTCTTTAAACTTATCATTATCAATTATTTCATCGTCAGATTTAAATGTGATATTATTTCGAATTGAAGAATTAAATAAGTAAACTCTTTGTGAAATATAGGCAATATTTTGAATCCATTTATTAACTTTATTCACATCTAACAAATTATTATCTATATATATCTCGCCGCTAGTAGGCTCTTTTAGACCAGAAAGAAGATCTATAAATGTACTTTTTCCAATTCCTGTTTCGCCAATAATTGCATATTTAGTATTTTTTTTGATTTGCATACTTAAATTTTGAAATAAATTTGGATTTTCATTAAAATTAAAATTTATATTTTTTAAATCTATTTGATTTTTAAAAGATATGCTTGAATTATCTAAAACATTTCTTTTTTTTAATAAACTATCAAATAGTAATTTAATTATAGAAATAGGTTCAGACGAGTATTTAAATTGAGTGAAATGATATATAATTCTATTTAATGATGGTATAGCTCTAAAAAGTACAATCATTAATGATGCAATTAAAGCAGTCGCTTTTTCTATTTCAAAATTAGTAGAAGAAATATAAAATAAATAAGACAAAACAAAAGTTACAAAAACTAATTCTAAGATGGTTCTGGGCAATGAGTTCCAAAAAGCAATTTTTCTATTTGGTTCTAAGTATTCATAATTACTTTTTCTAAAATCGTTAAATATTTTTTTAAAATCTCTAAAAATTATTAGCTCTCTAGCTCCCTCCAATATATCTATTAAATTCTTATTTCTTTCATTTCCTGCTATGCCTTTTAAGTAACTCCATTCAACTACTTTTTTTTTAATATATTTAAAAAGTAAAAATGAAATAAATGAAAATATAAATATCGCATAAAATGAAATACCTCCCATACTTATTAAGAAAAAAAAGGTTAGGGATATCAAAACGATAAATTCAACAACTAAATTGGATAAATTTATTATTGAAGTCGCAATAAAACTAGATCTAACCATTATATGTTGCATCACTTGAGACTTTGGAAGGTTCAAAATATTTAAATTCGAAGAGGAAATTAAATCTTGTAATAACTTATTCACAATATTTTTTTCATATATTACTTTTTGTTTTGACAGGTAGTAACTAAAGGCAATATTAACTGAATATTTTATAAAAAATATAAATAGTAAAATTAAAATTAAATAATTTAATAAGTTTTCTTTATTTTCAATCAAAAAGATTTTTAAACCAATAATGTTTATTGATATTAAAAAATTATAAACTTTTTCCAGAATTTCAATATTAAAATACGAACTAACTACTGGTAAGATTAAACCTAAACTAATTAGTTCTACAAAAGAATTCAAAAATATAAATATACTTAAGATATAAAAATTTTTGATACCGGAAATTTTTAAAATAAAGAAAAGATCCTTGATACTGCTTAACATATAATATTTCTAATTTATTTATTTTGTTTGTTTTAAACGATCGACTAAACTAAGAAGAATTAATAGCTGGATCGATTCTATATGGTTATAAGATTTAGAGTCTATCCAATAATAGTTTTTGCTTAACTTATTTAATTTATTATTTTTTCTAAATCCTGTGATTGAAAAGTAATTTATTCTTTTTTTATTACAATATTTTGCAGCATTTAGGATATTTTTTGAATTGCCAGATGCGCTTAATAATATAATTAAATCGCCTTTATCATAATAATATTCAATTGTTTTTTTAATCCATTTTTCAAATTTGTAATCATTAGCAAAACAAGTCAATTGTGCCGTATTGTCAAATGATAAAGCTTTAACTTTTGATGAGTTCGTTAAATCTGAAGCTACATGACTTGCTATTGATGCACCAGCACCATTTCCAAAAATAAGAACTTTGTTTTTTTTCTTTTTTTTTTAATTAAATCCAAAAAAAGTGTGAGTTTTTTATGATCTATCTGATTTACAAGTTTTTTATAACTAGCAAAATATTCTGAAAAAAAGAAATTTAATTTATTCATCAAACTAAACAAATTTATATTTTATTTTAAATACTTTTTATAATGATTTTTGCAAAAATTTAATATTTGTTTTTGGGAATTATCCCTAATTGAAAAATTTTTTGGTGGCTTTGTTACTTTAAATGCTAATTTCTTTCCTGATATTTTTTTTTTTTTATAATAGACATTTTTGGATAAAACATATTCTTTCCTGTTTTTTATAATTTCATCCATTTTTTTATGCCCAGGCATAAATCCAATTGGAAAAATATTTGTATATATTGCATGAGTATAGTAACTAAGAAATTGAGCGCCACCAAGAGGGTTAATTACTAAGTCAGAATTTGTTGTTGAAAAAACCTCCAATAATCTTTTATTAACCGAAAATTTTTCTGCATAGATTAAATTTTTATTATTATTTAGTTTTGATACTAGCCTAAAGTACTCGTCACCTATTAAAATTATTTTCCATTTTAAATTAATAAAATATTTTACTACCTCAACATAATCTTTTGAATTACAGTTTTTTGCATAATTAAAAAAATATTTTTTTTTAAATTTATTTTTATCTGTACCTCTTGATCTTATATAAATAGTTAAAATTTTATCATTTCCATCAATCGGAACTTTTCTTAAAATTTTTTTTTTTAATGATTCAGGCAGATCATATTTGTCATTATTTTTGCATAATAAATGTACCATTATGGTTCTAGAAAGATCATAATTTATTTGCTTGTCTTTTTTAAATTTTTTTAAGGTTAATAAATTATTTTTAACATAATATTTTTTAAAAAATCGTTCTATTTCTTTTTTATTTTTAATAAGTAAAAAATCCCAAAACTCTCTAACTTTAAAGTTTTCTATATAAATTTTTGTTTTTTGTTTTTTTAGTTTATAAATTAAAAAAGTAAGAAAATTTATTGCATAATTACCTTCCTCTTGTTGTTTTTCGTACTCTCCAAATTTTATTTTTCTGAATGAAAAAGTGGTATAAATATTTATTTGATTGATGTTATGAAGGTATCTTACATAAAGATTATACCTGCTAATATCAAAAAAAAGAATATATAAATACTCATTTTTATTCTTCATAGATCTAATAAAATCAGGAATGTTTATTGTATGACCAAATCCTCCACCTGACTGTAAAATTATATATTTTGAATTTAAAATTTTATTAAAGTTTATAAAAATTTTCAAAAGACCTTGAAACACAATAAATAAACTTAAAATACTATTGATTGCTAATTTTGTAAGTTTTTTTGACTTAGCTATCACGGGTAAATTATTTATTTTTTATTTATTTGTAAAACTTTATTATATCTTTGCAAATTTTTATTATTTGCTTTGAGGTAATAAACTGATTAACTGGCAAAGTTAGTATTCTTTGGTTGATTTTTTTTGAAACTTTAAAATCATTCAGATTCACTTTTTTAAATCTTTTCTTATAAGCAGTCTGTTCAAAAATGAGATACGGATAATGTATTGCTGTCAAAATTCCCTTTTTCTCTAAATATTTTTTTAATTTATCTCTTTGATCAGCTAAAATTACAAAGGTATGATAGGTATTAAATTCATGGGGTCTTTCTTTGGGTAGTTGAATATTTTTTAAATTTTTTAGATGACGAAAATATAAAGTTGCGTTTAATCTTCTTTTCTTTAAAACATTTTTTAAATTATTAAATCTAAAGTTTAAAACACAGGCTTGTAAGTTATCCATTCTTGAAACATAACCAAAAGTTAAAACTTTGTTTCTTTTTTGAATACCGTGATTTCTTAAAATTGTTGCCCTTTTAGCAAGTTTATCATTATTAGTCACAAGATATCCTGCGTCACCTATGGCATTTAAATTTTTTAGCGGATGAGCGGAAAAACAGCCTATTTCACCAAAAGTTCCAACAAATTGATTTCTATATTTTGTTCCAATTGCTTGGGCTGCATCTTCAATTATGGGTATTTTATATCTATTGGATATTTTTTTTATTTCATTCATTTCACATGAGCGTCCGGAAAGATGAACTGGCATGATAGCTTTTGTTTTTATTGTAATTTTTTTTTCAATATCATATGGGTCAATATTTTGATCATTTCTTACATCGGCAAATATAGGTATAGCACCAACGTGAACTATAGCTGCGGTCGATGCAATAAATGAGTTTGGAGGTGTTATAACTTCATCACCTTTTTTAACACCTAGCAAATATAAACCTAAAACCAGTGCATCTGTCCCACTGTTCAAAGCGACACAATTCCTTACACCAAGAAATTTACAAATTTTTTTTTCAAATTTATCAACCTCGTCTCCTAAAATGAATTGTCCAGATGAAAATATTTTATTTAAAGATCTAAAAACTTGTTTCTTTTCATTTCTTATTTGTTGGATTAAATTTACGTAGGAAATTTTATTAACCATAAAATTAGATAATTATTTATTTAAATTAAAAATTAAATTTTTTTTATAACTTCTCGCATCCATGCACCCATATCTTTATAATGAGCTGTGGTAATAATATTGCCGTCAACAACTGCTGGTTTATCCGTATAAATTGCACCAGCATTAATTAAGTCATCTTCCATGCTATAATAGCCAGCAATTTTTCTATTTTTAACAACTTTTGCTGATATTAATAACTGCGCCCCACTACATATACATGCGATTATTTTCTTTTTTTCATTAAATTTTGAAATGAAATCAATTATTTTTTTTTCCTGCCTAACCTTTTCCATTGCCTTAACGCCACCAGGCAAAACTAAGACTTTATAATCATCAACTTTAATTTGATCAATTTTTTTTACAACCTGATCTTTGTTAGGTGGTAAGGTTGTGCCCAAAAAGCCTTTAACTGGTTTGCCCTCTAAGATACAGACATCAACCTCTAATCCTTCTTCCAAAAGTCTATAATAAGGATATATAAACTCATGGTCCTGGGCTAAGTTTCCTGAAATAATTATCGCTTTGGTCATTTATATTTATAGCATATTTTTTTTTATTTCGTCAAAAGGTAAAAATGGATACATATCTTCAAACTTTGTTGGAATTGATTTTCCATTGGGCAATCTTTTATTAATTGCTTTTGGCATCTGTTCTTGTTCATGATCCATCATCAATTCGCATATCATTGGTTTATTATCGGATAAAATTTTTCTAATTTTATTTTTTAAATTTTTATTATTCAAAATTTTAATATATCTAATTTTATGTGACTCAGCTATTTTTTTATAATTTGGAAAAGAAAGTCCAGTTTTTGAATTTGAACCCATTATTCTATTATTAAATCCAAGTTGTTGTGTTTGTTTTATAGTTAAATACCCTCCGTTATTATATATAAATGTTTTTACTGGTAATTTATTATGCATAATAGTAGCAAATTCTTGAATATTCATTTGCAAACCACCCTCACCAGTCAGACAAATTACTCTTTTTTTTTTGGATGCATAACATGCGCCAATAGCAGCTGGAAGACCCCAGCCCATTGGAGCGTGACCTGAATTAGTTAATAATTTTTGACCTTTCTTAACTTTAAAAGCTTGGTGAGTTCCAACAAAAGATAATCCCATATCAGTAACAATCACGTCATCTTTTTTTAAAATTTTGGATAGATTGTCTATAAAATCATAAGAATTTATAGTTTTTCTTTGCATTCTAAATTCGTCAAGAACAATTGGATATTTTTTTCTTATGTTTTTACAATATGTAATCCATTTTTTAGATAAATTAATTTTTTTTGGTAAATATTTCATTAAAACTTTTAAAAAATACTTTGCATCACAACAAATTTTTTCGTCTGGTTTCACATTGCTTTTATTAACCTCAATTTTATCAATATCCACCATTACTTTTTTCGCATTTCTTGCAAAATCTTTAGCATCGTAACCAGTAACCATAAAAGGAAGTCTGGTTCCAACTGCAATATGTAAATCACAATTTTGGATAATAAAATTAGTCCCTCTCTCTGCAAAAGCGCCTGGTCTTCCTATATATGATGGATGACTTGATTCTATCAAATCAGAAGCATTCCATGTTAATGCAAAAGGGATTTTGTATTTATTTAAAATAATTCTTAGATATTTTTCGCTATTAGAAATTTTTACTCCTTGGCCTAAATGTAAAATTGGTCTTTTACTTTGAGTTAATAATTTTGCAATCCTTTTTATTTTTTTTTTGATATTTTTAATTTGGATTAATTTTTTTTTTTCCCTAAAACCTTTTAATTTATTTGGTTTTATTTTTGCATTTTGAATATTGGCAGGTATATCAATCCAAACAGGTCCTGGTCTTCCATTTGTTGAAAGATGATATGCTTTTTCTAAATGATATTTAATATCTTTTGGATTTTTTACAATTACAGCATACTTTGTGCTAGATTTAACCATATTAATAATATCAAATTCTTGAACTCCTACTTGTCTAAGCCCTGAATTACCAATGGTTTGATTTGAATAGACCTGTCCAGAAATAAAAATTGAGGGTACAGAATCAATCCAGCAGCAAGCTACACCCGTAGTACAATTAGTTCCTCCAGGGCCAGTGGTAATTATTGCTGCCCCTGGTTTATTATTAATTCTTGAGAAACTTTCCGTTGCGAATGAAACGGCTTGTTCATGATGACATGATACATATTTTAATTTTTTTGCTTTATATAAAGCATCACACAAGAAAATTGACCCTCCACCGCTTACAGTGAATACTGTATCTATTTTTTTTTCTTCTAAAAATTTTATAACAAAATCTGCAACTCTCATTTTAGTAAAATTTTAATTCTATTTTATACACCCAAAGACTTTGAGGAGGAAAAATAATAATCACCCTTAAACTTAATTTTTTTGAATAATGTTTTCCATTCTTTTTTTAAAAGAATACTTGTTCCAATAAGAGTCCATCTATAAAATTTATTTCTTTCTTCATCATTTTCTCCTGAGGCTAATACTATATAACTTTTTTTTGAAACTCGTTCGATTTCTTTTAAAGATTTGATTACGTCTCCTAAATTTTGCATATATAATGAATTGAAAGCTATCACAAAATCTAGGGACTTATTTTTAAAAGGTAATTTTGTATATTCGCATCTTATCAATTTACTTTTACATTTTACTGCTTTTTTAAGAGCGTAAGGGTGATTTTCAATGCCGTATGATTTAATTCCAGGTAGTAATATATTTAAATCTTTCAATAAAAAACCTTTTTTACATCCAAGATCTAAAACTCTTGATTTAGATGTTAATTTATATCTTTTAATTATTTTAGGTAATAATTTAAGCCATCTTCCGTCATATTTAAACCCTCCGTAACCATTAAGTCTACTTCCATCGTAGTATTCTTTCCCTAATTCCCACGCATTCATTTTATTTATCACAGTTCTCTCTTTAGCTACTTTTGCTCTTACTTTGACTGGTTTTTTAAAATATCCAATATCAATATGCTTTCCCATTTTTTTATCTTTATTTGCTTGTCTTTATTATTATTCGTCCTGCTTTTCCACTTCGAAATAATTTAATGGCTTTATTAATATCCTTTAATGCAAATTCATGTGTAATTAATCTTTTAATATTTATTTTGTTTTTCTGTATTAATCTGATGTATCTTGGAATATCCTTATGTGGAATTGAGTCTCCTCCGTGTGAAACTTCAAGTTTTTTATCAAATGCTAAAGCTAGTGAATGAATAGATATTTTATTGTTAGGAACTCCTACAAAAATAGTCTTACCATCATCTGGTGTTAATTTGTAAGCTTTTTCCATTATTTTAGAATTGCCTGTTGTCTCAAAAACAATTTCCGGTCCATTTTTACCAAAGATATTTTTTAAATCTTTTTCAAAATTTTTAGAATTTGAGATTAAACCATGTGTTAACCCAAATTTTTTTCCAATTTTAATTTTGTTTTTATTAATATCAATTCCCACAATTGGATTAGCGCTTACTAGCGAAGATCCGTAAGCTATGCTTAAACCCATACCTCCAATACCAAAAATTAAAACTGATTGACCGATTTTAATCTTTGCATCGTTATTGACTGCCCCAAAACCAGAAGTTATAGCACAACCAAACAATGCTGCGGAACGTAAATCAAAATTTTTTGGTATAACAGTTAAACGATTTTCTGAAACTATAGCTTTTTCATTAAATGTTGTGACCCATCCAGCATTTACTTGTTTTCCATTCCAAAAATATTTTGCTGTAGAACTTTGTATTCCTGTACTTTTTCTCCAATGTAGCACGACATGATCTCCTTTTTGAACATTGGTAACTCCTTCCCCAATTTGTTCAACAATTCCCGATCCTTCATGGCCAAGCAAGTGTGGTAAAAATTTATCTGGTCCTTTAACTGCATCAATTTCATTTATTTGAGCTCCACATATTCCGCTGTAACAAACTTTTACCAATACCTGACCAAATTTTATATTTTTTGGTAAATCTATATCTGCTACAATTAGTGGTTTTTTACTTTTTACTAAGATTGCAGATTTCATTTTTTTATTTTATTTATAGAACTCTTTCACGCAATCAACTATATATTTCAACTCTCTTTTTTTAAGATGCTGATCACATGGAAATGTAATTATTTTTTTTGTATGACTATCAGTTACTGGAAAATCTCCTTTTTTATAATTTAAACTTTTTAAACTCTCTTGTAGATACATAGGTTTAGGATAGTGGATTTTAGCTTCAATTCCCTTTTTAATACAATGTTTTAGTAATTTATCTCTATTTTTCACAAAAATAACATATAAATGATAAACTAGCTTATAATTTTTAGGTCTAAGCGGAATTGAGATTTCTGGTATTAAAGATAATTCTCTATCAAAATATTTTGCATTTTCTATACGTTTTCGTGCAATATATTTTGCTTTTGGCAACAACCAATTGCCCACTATTGCTTGAAAAGTATCAAGTCTTGAGTTGTAGCCATTAATCTTAACAGTGTCTCTATCAACTAACCCATGGTTTCTAAGCAACCTAAGTTTATTATAAAATTTTTTGTTGTTGGTTGTTATTATGCCGCCATCTGACCAAACATTTATATTTTTTAGTGGATGAAGAGAAAATGTACCAAAATCTCCCCATGTCCCTGCATTTTTATTATTTATATTTGCTAAAATAGACTGACAAGCATCCTCTACTATTGGCAAATTATACTTTTTTGTAATTTTTAATAATTTTGGCATATTAGTCATGTAACCAGTGAAATGGACCGGAACTATTGCTTTAGTTTTTTTTGTTATTTTACTTTCTATCTGATCGACATTCATACAAAAAGTATCATCACAATCAATAAAGACAGGTTTTGCTCCAATTTCATTTATTGCGCCAACTGTAGCTACAAAAGTATTTGCAGCTGTAATAACTTCATCACCTCGACCTATATTTAAAACTTTTAAAGAAAGCTTTATTGCATCGGTACCAGAATTCACACCTACAGCAAATTTAGTACCTATGAGTTTTGCAAAATTTTTTTCAAAAACTTCTAATTCTTTACCTAATGTAAAATCTCCTGTTGAAACAAATTTTTTAAGTTTATCCCATAGATCATTACAATTTGAAAATTGTTGTTTTAAATATGAATATCTTACTTTCATTTATTTCTACTTACATTTAATATTAATAAAGGTTTTTTTACTTCATATTTTTTTGATAATATTTTTAATGTACTTGATTTAACTATCTCCCCGTAAGAAATTACTTCCTGTTTTTTTTTATCTGTAATTTTTCCTTCTAAAATAGCAGTTGATGAATTTGAGTCTTTAATAGAAAGATTTTTTAAATTTTTAGTTTTTTCTATACTTATCTTAACACCATCTAATTTATAAATATTTTTTTTCGATGAAGGTTTTTTAAATTTTATTAAATTTGGTTTTATTGCTGTTGTAAATTTACTCCCCTCATAATTTTTACTTGCTCTTCCGTATTTGTCTTCAAATCTTATTAAATCATTTTTTTTATAAGGTATTTCAAATTCTAAAGCACTCACACCAGATTTAGAAATAGCCTTTAATGAGTGAAATAATCCAGGCCTAAAAACTAATCTTGATAAACTTTTAAATCGTTTGCTATTTTTTTTATAAATACCAATTTGAACTAAAGCTGTACCCTTTAATATTATAAATCCAGTTTTTTTTTTTGGATGACAGTGTAAAGAAGTGCTTTTCTTATTGTTAATATGAACATATGTGATAGCAAGTCGATTTTTTGAATTATAAATTACATATTCATAACCCCAGGGTTTTTTTACAATTCGATTTGAATAAAAACTATTTGAAACTTTCATTTTAAATTAAATTAATTGATTGCATTCTTTTTATATTAAAATATTTTTCATCTTCAAATGAGTCTTTAATTAATCCTTTATAAAAAGCATTTTGCAAATCTCGAACACCATCTTGTATTGAAAAATTAGTCTCAAAATTTAATATCTCTTTTATTTTACGTGAGCTTACATGATAGGATCTATTATCATCTGACCTTTCATTAATAATCTTTACATCATCTCCTATTACTTTTTTTACATCTAGCGCGAGTTCATGAACTGATTGATTCCTAAATCCAACGTTAAATATTTCACCATTTACTTTTTTATAATCAGCATTCAATATTGATATATAAGAGTCAACCATATCGTTTATATGAATATTAGGTCGCAACTGTTTACCTCCAAATACAATAATTTTTTTTTTATGATAAGCATGATTAGTTAATATATTTACAACTAAATCCAGTCTTTGTCTAAGAGCATAACCACAAACTGTTGAGGGTCTAATAGTAGTAACTATGAAATCATCTGTTTTATTTTCATTTAGAATTTTTTCACACATACCTTTAAATTTTGAATAATCAGTTAGTGGTTCTAATTTCATGTCTTCTGTAACATTCTTTTCTTTTTTAATTCCGTAAACTGATGATGATGATGCATAAATAAATCTATTTACATGACTTTCTCTACTTATTTTTACTAGTGGTTCAAAAGCATCAAAATTAATTGATTTACCTAAACTTGGATTTAATTCAAAGCTAGGATCATTTGATATACATGCCAAATGTATAATTGCATCATGTCCTGGTATATTTTTTTTTAGAAGATTCTGATTTCTTATATCACCTTTTATTTTTTTTAAATTTTTATGATTTTCTAAAACTTCTTCACCATATATCATCAAATCAAGTACCGTAACGCTATGTCCAAGATCTAATAATTTTGGAACTAATTTAGATCCAACATATCCAGCTCCACCTGTTATAAAAATTTTCATATTATATTATCTATACCGATGATTGGGGTCAGTCTCTCTAAAACTGTTTTTTTTTTGTAAATGAAAGATAGCACTGTTCTCTTCCAAATAAATTTGGAAATTCTTTCATCAATTTTAAATCTCTTATTTTAAGGTTCTTTTTACTTAGAACTTTATCTACTTCTTTAAGAGCTTTAACTGTTTGATCAGGTAAATCAAATCTAATATTATTAATTATTTTTCTCAAAATTGGTTTTATTTTATTTTTATATGCCTTAAATCCTTTGGCCTCATAATCCCTTGTTAACAAAGATAATTCGATACTCAAATCTTCTAATAATTTATTTTTTTTTTTACACCTGCTAAAACCATTAATTTTATAATTAATCAAACAATGGCATGTAGAATAATATTCGTCTAAATATATTTTATTAAATATTTTTTTTTTTCCATATAAAGATTTATACCATCTCCAATCAGTGGAAAGTTTTGGGACCGAATTAAATATTTCAAATCTTTTTCCAAGGTTCTTTATAGAGATATAAGGTGTATTGTATCCAACAACTATATAAGGATTGAGCAAACTGTCTTGAATCCAATGATCGTGGGTTCTACTCATACTTTTTAATTTATTTAGATGATTTAAAAAAATACTTTTTAAAATATGGGTTTTACGAATTAATTTATCTTTTTTATTTATGAATCTATAACTAATTAATCTTCTAAGATATGTGCTAATTGCGCCTATAGGTGGAAGAAATGTTATAAATAATAATCCTCCTGGCTTTACGTATCTAGATAATTTTCTGAACATCTTTTTATCGTACTCTAGGTGTCCACCTGGCCATCCTTCAGTAATTACTAAATCGTACAGTTTATTGGTATTAAAATCTTCTAATGATTTTTTATATAACCTTGGTTTTGTGTGTTTATTTTTTAATTTTTTAAATATTTTTAAAATATCTTTATTGCCATACGGGTTTGGCTCTACAAGATCGTAACTTTTGGGAAATAATGAAGCGGTATAAATACTATTATGACCTGAGCCAGGAGCAACCTCTAAGATATCTTTCCCAGGGAAAAAATTTGGTAAAATTCCAAGTAAACGATACAAGCTCTCTCTTATCTCGAAATGTTTTTTTAAATTTGATAATTTATAGTGAACAGGTGATATTCCTTCTTTGATATAATATTCTAACTCTAAAGCTTGTTTGGAATGTGCCATATAATTTAATTTTTTTTTTTGCTTTTTTTTTGTATCATCTCAAAAAGCTCTATCCAATTGGTTTCACTACTTTCAATAATAGAGGCCTTTCTAAAAATTTTTGCTTCTTTGATTACGTTTTTTAGAAATTTATTTCCTTTTCCCTTGATGCCCTCAAGAGCAAAGTGAAACTCTACATTTCTCAAGTTACTTAATAATTTATTAACCTCTTTTTGTTTAGTAGGAAGTTGATGAATAGAACATAAAATTATTTTAGATAATTTAAACTTTTTATGCATCCATTGAACAGTAGATAGAGATTTTGACATTAAAGGTTCTGGAATAGTAATATCAACCTTAATATTTTCTCTTTGAGCATAATTGTTCATAATCATACCCTGACCATTACTTGGTATTTTAAATGAACCTATATTTATATCTGTGGTTACTGTTGCTATAGTCACAAAAAAATACTTAATTAGAAAATTCGTAATATTTTAAATAATCTGAATTTTTTTCAAGAAGTGGCGTTGTTAAACTTTGGAATCTTACATTTATTGCTATTCGAGCAAATTCAGATCTAAATGGGTTATTTCCATGCATTACAAACGGATTGAATATAATTGCTTGTCCAAATTTCATTGAAGCTGGTTTTTCGTTAAATTTCATGTTCAATATCTTTGGTCCATTAACAATTCCTTCTTGATGTTCTTGTTTCATTATTTGATAAGATTTTTTTTTATTAATATAGTATATGCCTCCTTCTTCCTCAGTTACATCGTGCATGGGTGCCCAAATGATATATGTATAAGGAGATATACCAGACATCATCTCATAATGTGGTAATGTTCTTGGTTTATTAATTCCAGGAAGTTTAATAACTGTATGAGCACGACGTTGTATAAAAAGTTTATTTCCACAAAGTTTTTTTATTAAGTTAGGAGAAGAATTAATAATCATTTCAGAAAGTCCATTGAATTTAGCTAGATTTACTGTTAAATCATTAATTTCTGCATTACTCATTTTAGTGATCAATTTTCTAATCGAATTAAAATCATTTCTTTTTTTCTTTGTTTTTATTTTTTTAAATATAGAGTTTCTTATATTTTTAAATATATCCATTCTTTCTATGGAAAATATAGCGTAACCAGGTCCATCAATAAGATCTTTTTTTATTAAATCAAAATTTTTCATGATTTTTTATTATATTTAAATATTAAGAATTTTGTCTAGTATTTAACTAAACTTTAGGGCTCTAAACTTTCAAAAATTAAACCACTATTTTTTTTAGGAATTTTATTAGCAG
>MDTG01200814.1_pt1 | contig 28474 bp, 27 predicted proteins | sample 811421 | NCBI WGS metagenome assembly MDTG01 (sample SAMN05326645, study PRJNA326480) | marine metagenome | isolation source: seawater | place: Pacific Ocean: South East | collected 2011
CTAGCTGTTCGAGCGAGTGCTGCTAAAGCTATACGCTTCCGTGATTAAATAGCTTAGGTGAATCCCAAAACCCGCGGAGATTCACCTTTTGCGAACTAAAAGATTCTCTTTAAAATTCCTTGCCAGTAAGATTCCAGAGGGTTAGCCTGAATTCCATATTGCTTATGTTGTGGGGAGGTAAGAAGGATGAGCTTAAAAGGATCTTTTTTTTCTTTTGTCTTGGTTCTGGTTATGCCAATTATGTTGGCTGCTCAAAACAGCGGTACGTACTCAGAATCTCTCTTGAATACCAAACGAGTTTTTTCAGAAGGGCTCGCAACAGCCCTTGGAGAACCTTATGCGGGAGTTGTGGTTTCCGACGGGAAGAGAGACGGTCTTTTCCCTATCGAATCGACTGGTGTATCTACAGATTCTATAGTCGGTGCGGCTACCGAATGGCTTTCTTTGCTCGATGACGCGCAGCTTAGTCGCAGTCAATTTGCGATCGATGATCCCGAGTGGCGTAATTGGTCCAATGTTGATGTTGGTATATTCGCGCGTTTAGGTCTCAGTCTTGAAGAAATGAACGGTGCGCAAAAGATGGCCGCTTGGAATCTTTTTGAGTCATCGTTGAGCGCGGTCGGTATACAAAAGATAAAGGGCATCATGAGAACTGAGCAAACGCTTTTAGAGATCAACGAAGAGCCGCTTCGCTACGGGGAAGAGAAATATTATGTAACGATGATGGGGGTGCCATCGTCAACGGAGCCATGGGGTTGGCAACTGGATGGGCACCACTTAGTTGTAAATTTCTTCGTACTGGGAGATCAAGTCGTCATGACTCCTGCGTTTTGGGGAGGTGAGCCGATCGTTACTGAGACTGGTAAATACGCGGGCAATATAATTTTGCAGGATGAACAGGATTTTGGTTTAGCCTTGATGGCATCGCTCGATCCAAAGCAGAGATCGGCAGCTATCATTGAGGAAAGAAAAGTAAAGAATGACCAATTAGCTGCAGCTAATGCGGACAATCTCGTTCTTGATTACGCAGGCTTATCCGCGGGCGAGATGGAGTATTCACAACGGTTGAGCTTATTAAGTTTGATTGGTGTTTATGTTGACAATCTTAGGCAGGGTCATGCTGAAATCAAGATGGAAGAGGTTGAAAAATATCTTGATGAAACCTATTTTGCTTGGATCGGAGGGTGGGACAGAGGAAATGTGTTTTACTATCGGATTCATAGTCCAGTAATTTTGATTGAATTTGATCATCAAAACCCTGTTGGCAGCTTAAACAAGAATCCGGCAGGTGTTCCGACGCGAGACCACATTCATACGGTGGTCCGAACTCCGAATGGCAACGACTATGGGAAGGACCTGCTTCGACAGCACCTTCTTGAGTACCACTAAGTTTTCAGATTTCTTCGATAGAGTAAATCAGCGACGTTTAGGAAACACCTCATGTCTCGCCTAATTTTTTTCGTTCCTTTGATATGTAAACTCGCTCGTTATAGCCTGTTCAAAAAAACCCCCCTACAAGCTGCTGTCAATATTGTGCCCGCGTTTATCTTAGCGGGATGTCTCGGGACAGGAGAATTAATTTGGCCGACCGGCATACCTGAAAAAAGTTATTTTGAATCTGCTTATGAACTTGATGCCGAAAACCAATTGTTACAAGGACGTATGGAGTACTTAGATTGGGTAAAAAGTTTTTATCTGGGTACCGTGCTTTATCCAAATGGTTGGCTTCAGATTCAAACGCGTGCGTTAACTCTATCTGGAGAGGCACAAAAAGATTACTTAACCAATCTGTTCGAAGAACTCGGGAAAAAAATTGGTGCAGAATGGGCCAAAGAGAACGCTCTTCGTGTCATAGATAATCGACTATTGGCAATTTGGGGTACAACAATTCAGTTGGCTGTCGGCACTGAATCTAGCCGTTCGGTAGTCGATTTTGTGGCGGCTGATGTGCGAGCGTTGTTGGCTGGTGAGATTAAAAAGGGCGACATAAGTGAATCTCGATATGACAGTGTTCTTGGGGTTGAATCCTTTGATTCCTTTTAAGGATTTGTAGTCTTTTATCTTTCGGGCGTTTTACTGAGCGTATTGTGCTAGCGGATTGGGATTTTGCCTAGCGGGGTTCGTTTTCTTCCTCACGGTTAAAATCGGCCTAAATGACGTTTTTCGTCAGCTCAAACGCCGTTTCAAAGGCATGTTTTGTATTGTATGGATAGTTAGATTTTTGATGCGCTAAAATTGGAGTCATGATTTTTTTTAGCGTTAGGACAAGTCATGTCGTTTATTCGTATAGATCTATTGACGCACGGTTCGAGCATTAAAGCGATGTTTTGGCGTTTGATTTTCTTTTTGGCTTGTTTCGTTTTTTTATCTTGTCTTTGGCTTTTGCCTGCGCATCGCTCACTTGCTTTTGTGCCGCTCGTAATTTTGCTTTCTTATTCGGCTTCTTTTTGACAGAGGGTTTCTTATCTTTAGCAATGGGAGATGGTTTTTTTTCTGGTCGTCCATGACCATGTTTGGGTTCTCTCGGCTGGTCTTTGTTTTCGATTAACCGAGTTATCTTAAGTGTTTGACCTGCTACCCAAGTTTTTTGCAAATCAGAAAAAACCTCGGTCGGCATTTCCTCAGGAAGATCGACGGTGCTGTAATCATCGAAGATATTGATCCGGCCAATATTCTTGGCATCGATGCCGGTCTCGTTAGCAATCGCGCCGACGATATTCCCTGGCATAACCTGATGGATGTGCCCTACCGCTATTCGGTAGCGTTGCATGCCCTTCAGAGGTTTGTGTTCCCTGCGCCCCTGACGACTGTTTGCGACGCGCTCAGAAGATCGATTAGGTTTCTCTTTGTCAGCAGAAGTCCATCCTTTTTTGATGGGTTTATGTTCTAAAAGCAACGGTGTAGCCCCTTGAAGAAGTTTGGCGAGAGCAGCTGCTATTTTTAAGGGAGGCGTATCGTGTTCTTTCTGATACTGTTCAATTAAGGTTGTAAAAAGACCTAAATCGCTCTCAGCGAGCGTTTTCGAGATGTTTTCTTTAAAAGTTTCGATTCTTTTCGTGTTAATAATTTTTGTTGACGGCAACTCCATTATCTCAATTTTCTTTTGAGTTGCTCTTTCGATTGCTGACAGCATTCTTCTTTCTCTTGGCGCTACAAAAAGGATAGCGTCGCCTTGGCGTCCTGCTCTTCCTGTGCGCCCTATGCGATGAATGTACGCTTCTGTGTCGTGGGGGATATCGTAGTTTATAACGTGACTGATACGGTCTACATCTAGGCCTCGTGCTGCGACGTCTGTAGCGACGATTATGTCGAGCTGCCCCTTCTTTAATTGCTCAATGGTCCTTTCTCGCTGGTTTTGAGCAATGTCGCCGTTCAAGGCAGTGGCAGCGAATCCCCTTGCCGTAAGCTTTTGCGCAAGTTCGACAGTAACGATACGGGTGCGTACAAAGATAATCATTCCATCGAAGGTTTCGGCCTCAAGGATTCGGGTTAATGCGTCAAGCTTGTGTAAGCCGCTAACTGGCCAAAAGCGTTGCCGTATCAGATTTGCGGTTGCAGTTTTAACTTTTATGGTTATCTGAGCTGGATCAGAGAGGTGATTGGTTGCGATTCTGCGAATTTGGTTGGGCATCGTCGCTGAAAATAATGCAATTTGCCGCGGCTTAGGTATTTGTTCGAGCACCCACTCCACATCGTCGATGAACCCCATGCGGAGCATCTCATCAGCTTCGTCGAGGACTAAGGTTTTGAGCTCTGCTAGCTTTAGCGTCTTCTTACGCATGTGGTCCATGACGCGACCCGGAGTGCCGACAACCACGTGAACGCCTCGCTTCAGCGCGCGAATTTGTCCGCCATAATCCTGCCCTCCGTATATGGGGAGAACATGGAAAGAGGGAATTTTAGAAGCATATTTTTGAAACGCTTCGGCAACCTGAATCGCAAGTTCGCGAGTGGGTGTCAGGACGAGGGCTTGAGGGTTACGTTGCGAAAAATCTAAATTCGACAAAATTGGGAGTGCAAATGCAGCGGTTTTGCCGGTTCCGGTTTGAGCTTGGCCCAAAACATCTTTTCCTTCAAGAAGCAACGGAATGGTCTCGGCTTGAATCGGTGACGGGTCTTCGTAACCGATTTCGCGAATTGATTCGATTAGGGGTTTGGAGAGATTAAGTTGGGAAAATTTGTCAGCCTTGGTCGCAGACATCGGATACTCTACCTTTTTTAGTATTATTACAGTCTTATCAGAGTGCGGTCGTGTCAATTTCTTCTTTGGCACTAGTTAAGAAAAGAACACACGTTCATTGCTTAATGTCTGAGAACTAGAGGGTCGCTGTAGTTGAAGAGACGTCACGCGGCGTTTTCTAAAGAGCGCGAAGTTTACGCCATTTTGACAGTGTTGTCTTTATCATTGTCCTTTACTTAGTTTAAAGTTCTAGGCAACGATTGAGGTCATCGTCGAGATCTGGGGGAGAAGTGGCAAGCGAAACGCCAATGAACAGCACTAGTGAAGTAACAAATGAAAGTAGTCCGCCACTGATACCATAGGGCGGAATTATTCCAGCTAGTTGAACGGAAAAATTTATTGTCAAGGCCGCCAAGATTGCAACGATCGCACCTGCAACGGTTGCGCCTTTCCAGTTGAGTCCTATAGCTATTACCGGGAAAATTGAAGCAGAAAAAGTAGCCCATCCAAATGCTCCAAGTAATGCGACGAGCGTCGCATCGGCATAGTAGGAGTAAAGGGCAAAAGATGCAGCAATAACAGCAAGGATGATCGTGACGATGCGGGCCCACCACAGTTCATTGGTGATGCTCGCGCCTCTAATTGCTTTGGGAATATCGTGGATTATCGCTGCGGTGCCTACATTGAGGAAAGCATCGGAGGTAGACATAATTGCTGCGAAAAGGCCGGCAAAAACCACTCCGGCCAGCAGTGGGTTGCTGAATATGGTTAGAAAAATTGAAACGGCGTCATCTGGAACTGAAAGAGGGGGAATCAAACCATCAATTACTGATGCACGCATTACTACACCAATAGAAATCCAGAGCAACGCTGCCATGATATAACCAAACACTGACATTGGTAAGATGTGGCGATTGTCTGCAACCTTCCTGTTCATCATCATTTTTGTTACCAAGTGGGGTTGACCGGCCAGTCCGAGCCCGAAGACAAAAAACCAGCCTAGCGAGGCCATAATACCCGCGGCTCCAAATGGCATCATCGCTTCAGCATCGTCAGCAAGAATTATGGAAGTGGCTTCAGTTATACCACCGGGGAAGACCGTCATAGCAGTCAGAAGAATAAGGACGCCGGCAATCATCATCATGCCGCCTTGAATAACATCCGTGTATACGGAAGCAATCATCCCGCCAGTCACGCAGTAAAAAATCAGGACGGCTGAGGATATAACAACGCATGAGACCAGTCCGATATTAGCAAAGGTGTCAGTGCCAGCTAATATCGCTTGCATTACCAATGCCATTGCAAGGATCTGGGTAGCTAAATAACCCATTACACCTAGGACGATAGTTATCGCCATTAACAACCTGACTATCTCACTCTGGTATCTGACTGCCACGATATCAGGGAGTGATATACAGTCTCGTAGTTCTGCAATTAATCGAATTCTTTTAGCAACTAAGAAGAAACCAACCGCGTAACCGGCAGATGAAATTACCACCATCCAAAATGAGCTCACGCCTATTGAGTAAACGAGGCCTGGGCCTCCAACAAAACCGAAACCACTGAGCGTTGAGGAGAAAAGGGCGAGAGAGAGAACAATCGGGCCAAGACCACGTCCAGCCATAAAAAAATCGCTAGAGTCCGTTGTTCGGCGCATTGCCCAGAGACCGGTGAGTACACAAAACAGCATGTAAAATGCCACTGCGCCTGTAATTATCTCTTGTCTATACGCTTCCATTTACTATTGTTCTCATCGATTTATAAATAACCTAAGGATAAACGGACTTTTGTCTGCCGACGATCAGTGATTCTCTTTATTGGTCGTTAGAGTGATTCTTCTCGAGCAGGGTATCAAATTCTTTCTCGTCAGAATCGCTAAACACGTATCGTCGAAAACCTATGCTGTAGAGAAAGATCAAGGGAACAGAGCTCAGCCAAATTCCATACATTTGCCAAGCTGAGGCCGTTGGGAATCCCATAAAGTAACCGGTCACTCCAGTCTCGAGGTACTCTAAGTGGGAGTTAATCATCTGATACCAAACAGCGAGGCTAAAGATCAGAGTCAGGAGTAAAAATAAGTAAAGTTGTAAGTCGCGCTTTCGAGGCGTTATGCCGAGCAGACAGAGTACAACGATCAAAAATATTAATAATCCTCCAAATGTATAGCTTGGTATGCCGGTATACCTTAGCCTCTCAAGTCCATCTCCACCAACACTCATGCCAGCAAAGATTTCATGTTTAATCCCGCCGCCATTGACAACAATCTCTGCATTCATAATAAAAAGCAGTAAGGCGCCCATGATGAGACATGTTACAAATATTGTGGCGATTATTATTTTGTTAGTGTTATCAGCTGACACCGATCGCATACCCTTAGCTAAGCGTTGGGGAAGAGTTAGACTTCTGCAACGCTCTCCCCAATTTGCAGGCGAAGAATAGCTAGGACTTCGCCCCGCGTCTACTATTTGTTTTTGGTATTAAGTTTTGTAATAGTCGGCTTGCAATTGAAGATATTAGGGCGGTTTAAATGTGGCAATGTTTCTTTGTGTAATTTCGTTACCGAGTGCTTTGGTTTTTCCCTGAACATTGGTAAAGTCGTAGCGTGAATAATAAAAAAGATAGTTAATTATGATGAGGCTGATAACAATGAGAGTTACCAAAGTGAGTGTTAGCAAAATGGCAAAGTTAATGGGATTGTTCGCATGCACGCTGTCTGCAGCGGTATTTGCACAGCGTGGGGCTGTTCAACCGCCGGAGCACGCAAATCAACCTCCGATTAACAACTTACCGAATCCATATGAAACACAACGGGATTTTGGGACGCTACCAGACAGTCGTATCTGGGGCTCAGTGAGTGCAGTTAATGTTGATATAGATGGATTACACATATGGGCCGGGGATCGCTGTGGGAATAATTCTTGCGCGACTTCCCATGTAGATCCCATTGTTAAGTTGGACCCGCAGGGAAACGTAGTCCAAAGCTTTGGCGCTGACCTAATTATTTGGCCACATGGCATGGATGTCGATTCGGAGGGAAATATTTGGGTCGTTGATGCGCGAGCGGCAAATAGTCGGGAGCTTGCTGAAAATCCCGATGCCGCTGGCAAGGGCCATACTGTGCTTAAATTCAGTCGGACGGGTGAGTTGTTAATGACTTTGGGTACTGGTGGTGAAGTAGGGGATCCTCCAACGCATTTTGATGCTCCAAACGATGTGTTGGTCGCGCCAAACGGCAATATCTTTGTGGCAGATACCCACGGTGCACAATTTCAAGATGAAGCGGGGCCGAACGCAAAAAGCCGTATTTCGATCTTTTCGGCTGATGGAACCTTTATTAAGTCTTTTGGTGAGTGGGGCTTTGGAGATGGCCAGTTCAGGTCTCCTCATTCCTTGGCAATGGACTCGCAAGGCAGACTTTTTGTGGCTGATCGCGGTAACAATCGTATTCAAATTTTTGATCAGGATGGAAATCATCAGGATACCTGGTATCAGTTTAGTCGGATCAGCGGTCTCTTTATCGATAAAGCAACGGACATGTTGTATGCCATCGATTCTGAGTCAGATACGAATTATAATCCGGGTGGTTGGCGTAAAGGTCTCCGAGTCGGAAGCGCTCAAACAGGAGAGGTTATGTATTTCATTCCAAATCACATGTCAGAGCGTAATTCTGGTATGGGTGGGATAGGCTCCATGGGTGAGGGGGTCACTGTAGACAAGGACGGCGTTGTTTATGCCGGTGAGGTGGGGCCGATAAAAGGGATGACTAAATTTATTCCTCGGCTTATTCCTTAGAGTAACGAGCACAGGAGAGAAAGATAGGTAAATATTTGTGACATTTCGGTACCAAAGGCAGGAGGAATAATCTTTCCTTTGGCTACCGATTAGTTATGCAATGGCACCTATCTAGTTAAAACTAGTTAATTGGAATAAGAATTGATCAGCGTTAATTAAACTAAAAACAAGTTCGCGCCCAACTACAATCCCGTCTATAACCAACTCCGGCAAAATCATCTCACCAGATGACTCGGTAAAAACCGCAATCTTTGGCGTGGTATCAGGCAGTTTTTCGACGGTCTCAAGTTTTACAATGACATCGGGTGCGCTCTGAAAGACACTGAAGGTCAGTTCGGCAAACCCAGCAGTTCCGGCATCTACTTTTATATGGAGCGTACCGTCGCTGTTGTCAAAATAATTTGGAGCAACAATCTCTATAACTTGTAGATTTACAAAATTTTTGACGTTTAAACCTGATCCCGAGTAATCGATTACGGGCACATCGAAGGCAATTTCATTGATATACCTGTCGCGCTTCAAGTTTTCTATTTTTTGGATTACAGCCATCCCGTTACCAATAACGCGGCCAAAGACCGCGTATCCGCCACTGTTTTCCTCTCCCAAGATCGCCGTGTTATCAGCTAAGTTAACAAACCACTCGCTCGTTGCGCTATCGGGCAGAGCTGTTCTTGCCATAGCTATGGTTCCGAATACATTTGGAAGTTGATATTCCAGAGTTATAGGAGAGCCTTGTAAGATAGGTTCTATTGTGTTTGCGGCCTCGTTTGAGCTGATTTTGCCGGTTTGAAGCACAAAACCTGGTTCGGCTCGATGAATGATAGTGCTCTGATAACTGTCTGATCGCACATAGTTAAGAAAATTTCTTGTGGTAATGGGAGCGGTGTCTTCAAATAACTCGACCGTGAAGTCGCCGACATCCGTTTGGACTCTCACAAAAGAATTAGCCGTAACTTCTAGGCTGGTGGAGAGGATTATCAAAAGGACGAGTATGGATTTAAGTTGGTGAGGTAGAGCAACAATCTGCTTGTTGCTTAAGGTACGCTTTATCATTAGGTTCGAACTTCCATGAGGGGTGATTGCACCAGCGCAAGACGGAGGAGTATATCAAAAAAATATTTAAAGAATAAAGCTTGCTGAGTTAGCTCGGTCATAATGAGGACGTGACTGATTTTTCTACGCGCTCACATATTCAAAGCGCTTTAACTCCTGCCCCTCTCGCTCGATGGTATCAAAAAACATTTGAAATGGTCTGACCCATAATCCACCCTCCCCGTAGAGAGCACGATAGAGCACCATCTGTTCTTGGGTCTCGCTGTGTCGTACTTTCCCAATCACATCGTATAAGTTTCCCTTAAAATGGCGGTATTGGCCGAGTTGGAATTCGTGTTGGGAATCCTCATTTTTAGAGATCATTTTTAGTTCCTATTTAATTGCATTTAGTTGGGGGCCTGAAGTGGTCTTGGTGGCCGGAGCGTCGAATCCTCAGTAACGCGATATTGAACGTCTCGTTTTGGCTTTCCTGTCCTAGGATTGAGTACTTTCGTGAGATATTGCGAAACTGTCTTTCGGTTTTCGGGCTCTATTTCTTCAAGGAGTTCGGCTACTAGGTCATGCGACACTTTTTGATAAGCTAAGTTGGTGTCGCGGATAACAGAAAAAGTCTCAACGAGCGCTCGCCGATCGAAGGGTTCGGCGGCGATGAGTTCGTACGCGAGAACTTGTGACTCTCGCAGCCGCCTCAGCAGCGCTTTTCCAATGGGCTGTTGCTCAGAAATTTTTGCGGAGTGTCTCTCTAAAAACGCTGGGAGATCTTTTGGATCAAGTCCTTGAACAACCAATGCTACGTTTGTAGGGAACGGTCTTAATTGTCGTTCTTCAAATTTTTTCTTTGCAATGAAGGGGAGGCCACCGATAAAGAAGAAATTTAGTGCAATTGAAAAAAGTAAAAAAAGCCTCAGTCTGCGTTTTTTCATTCTGGTAACTCCAGCTCGCTAATATTTAGATTATCGGGAAAAATTTCAGTAGTTAGGCCAATCAAGTAAAGCTCGTCCACCAAATTCTGAGAAATTAATTCCTCTTCAGGGTCATCTAGTGAGTACAGGCTGCCACTGACAATTCCTAACACCATCGAGAAACAGGCCGCCATCGATGGCCTAAGAAGTTGCCCGTTGGGTTTGTTCCCGCTGCTGAAAAACCAGTCAGTAATAATATCAACCCATATCAGGCCCTTAACCCTCTTGGGAAGAGTTTGGCTCAAAACTCTGCTCTCCAACGACGAAAAGTCATGAGGGGGAAGCTGTTTAATCAGGCTATAAATCTCCTTATCAATTTCATTTTCTTCCGATCGGATTTTTTGAATGAAGTTCTCGCCTTGTTTATTGTTTTGAAGATAAGCCTTAGCCTCGACGAGCAGTGCTGTCGGTAAGGCCTCTAAATTTGTTCCGTGTTCGCGCAGTATTGAAACAAACTGCTCATCAGATATTTTTGGTTGCATATCTAAATCTTGTTTTGATCCATCAGTTTTGTTTGGCATATAACTCTTCCTTTATTGCGAACGAGCTGATTGTTTCAGTTTTGCTGGATTCTGGTGACACCAAGACGCGCAAGGTTTTCCTGCTCCTACTGAGGAGGGATTCCAATGCTTTTACAGAGATGCTCATAATCTCTGCAGCCTCTTTGTTAGAAAAACCTTGTTGATAGACAAGCGCCGTGGCGCTGCGCTGACTCTCAGGCAATTCTGAAATCAGTTTGTTTAACTGTCTGAACTGCTGCGCAACGTCGGTACAGATCTCATCTGAAGCTTGAGCTGAGTCAATGTCAGATTCTTTTAACTCAGAATGTAATGCCCTTTGACTTGGGCGCCTGAAGTAATCCATGCACAAATTAAAAGCAATTCTATGAAGCCAGGTACTCAGTTTTGCCGAGCTTGAGTTCCATGTTTTTGCTTTTAGCCATAGCTTGAGAAAAACTTCTTGCGAGATATCCTCATAATCTTGTCGACCGTTCAGAAGTCTCATCGTGTAACGGGCGATTGAATCGATGTGGCGAGAAACCAGAAGACGGTACGCACTTTCGTCACCTTCGCAAACGCGCTTCATAAGTTTCTCATCACTTATCATTAACATTTTCTTAGTAGGTAGAGGGAATTGCTGCGATTAAAAGGCATTTCTATTTTTTTTGCTATTCTCGTGACGTTTTTTCCTTTTCAGTCTTCTTTTTTTCTCCATAGACAGTTCCGACACGTCTAACACCCCGTTTTTGTTCGTGTCGAGGCGGAGGAATTGACTTTCATGTATTTCATCCGCGCTCAGTTGACCATCGTTGTCGATATCTATTAATGAGAATTGCGAAAATAGCATCTTTGTTCGGTTTCGGGGCAATTTGTCTTGGTGGGTGCCTGTCATTCTCGGATTTGATCTCTGCTGAGTGATCTTTTTCTTTCTTTTCTCTCGTAAATTATAGCGATGTTGATAAAATTCCTCCAATGTGAGGCCTCCGTCGCCATCTGTATCTTGCAACGAAAATCGTTTCGGAGCCTTTGCGGAGAATTCAGGGTAGTTAAGGACGCCATCGCCGTTCTGATCAAGCTCTGTGATCATAACGACGGTTGATAATTCTTTTGTTTGCGTTTTTTCGAGGGTACTGCTTTGATGAGCGCTAGAGGGTATCGTTGCAAGCGCCAATAAAAAGAAAACAGTCAAAGATTTTAAACTTAAGAGAGAATGATTCGATATTTTAGTCATGACTTCCTCCAAGATTATTGAAGTTAACTACAATTCACTCAATCATACGGAATTGGGCTTGAAAACCTGCGTTTGAATAATCTTTTTTGGCGAGACTATATTGTTTAAGAACCAATAATCATAAGCTTCATTAGGATTTGACTTATAAAGAACAAGTATTTGGCTTTTCGGATAGGGAAAGATTATGAAATCTAGCTTAGTAAATCGACGAGAATTTCTGAAAATGGCAGGAATAGGTTTTTCTGCGTTTCTTTCTGGTGGAATCCGGGCGATTGGCTCGGAGGGAGTAGGAAGATTTTCTGCACTCGGAGACGTTGGTACGTTACTACCTCCCGACGCAAATGGTATTTGTTTGCCGCCTGGGTTTCGTTCTCGAATAGTCGCTCGTAGTGGCACCTCGCCCGTGGATGGAGCGCAGGTTTGGCATGGTGCACCGGACGGAGGGGGTGTCTTCGCGCAATCTGATGGGGGATGGATATATGTTTCCAATAGCGAAATTTCCGGAAGAGGCGGGGTAGGTGCCCTTCGTTTTAATTCTTCTGGGGCGCTTATCGATAGCTATCCGATTCTCGAGAATACGACATGGAACTGCGCTGGGGGAACAACACCATGGGGCACATGGCTTTCGTGCGAAGAAACAAGGACCGGGCAGGTTTATGAATGTGATCCGACAGGCCGAGATCCTGCTGTCGCTAGGCCAGCTTTGGGCGTATTTTCGCATGAGGCTGTTGCCGTAGATGAGGCCACGGGTTACTTGTTCCTTACGGAAGACCGCCCTGATGGTGGCTTTTATAGATTTGTCCCCAGCAGTGGGCTTCCAGACATCAGCAGCGGTAGATTAGAAATTGCCGAGGTAAGGGAGGATGGTGGGGAGAGTATAGTGATTTGGCACGAGGTGCCAGATCCTCTAGCGAAATCGACATCAACCCGAAAGCAGGTGCAGAGCTATAGTCCTTTTCGGGGCGGAGAGGGTGTTGTGATACATGAAAGGACGGTTTTTTTTAGCACGAAACGAGACAATCGTGTTTGGGCTTATAACATAGAATCACATCAGCTTTCTTTGGCATACGATTTAGCAACAAGCGCCAGCCCGATTCTGTCTGGTGTTGATAATCTCGCCATCACGCCGACCGGCGATGTATTGGTGGCGGAGGATGGTGGGCACATGCAATTAATTGCACTGACTTCTGATGAGAGAGTTATGCCGATTTTACAAGTTGTGGGGCATGATCGCTCCGAGATTACAGGACCCGCTTTTGATCCTTCATTTGAGCGGTTATATTTTAGCTCTCAACGCGGTTCCGGCGGAACTAGTGCAGATGGGGTTACCTATGAAATCGCCTATCTCGAAAGTTAGTTCATAACTTTGGGTTTAAAGAGGTTTATGTCTCGCTGAGGCATAGGGCGTCATTGTTTTGCTGCGAAAGGAAGCGTCGTAACTTGAGCACCACAGTGGATAAAGACAAGATTCCGATTCTAGACGTTGGTCGTTTTGTTGGCGCTGTGATCGTCGTCTTTGTTCATTATGAAACAATTTTTGGAAATCCTATCGTCTATGGCACGCTGGGAACCACTTTTTTGTCATGGTTCTTTGTTTTAAGCGGATTTATTCTGTCATATAACTATCCAGAAATTGTTGGCCATGCAGGTTATCGCCGTTTTTATAGTCACCGTATCATTCGAATCTTTCCTGCATATCTCCTAGCAGTATTTGTTTCTGCAGCTTTTGTTTCGATTGGATATCTCAGCTTGGCCGATCAGTTTTGGGAGGAAGTGCATCGGCCGTTGCAGTTGCGTTTTGATTTGCCTGAAGATCTTGGTCTACAGTTTTGGGTTAGGGCAACGGTTGCCCATGCCACATTTACGCAGTCCCTCTCAGAGATTCAGTCATTAAATCTTGTGTTCAATGGCCCGCTTTGGTCGTTAGTGTTAGAGATGTATTTTTATGTAACTTTTCCTTTTTGGTTGATTGCACTGCGCCGAGTTAATACACTTCCGAGGATCTTATTCCTTATGCTTTCGCTATATTTACTCCAGTTCGGCCTCATCCAAAGCTGGTTGCCTCCTGGTGAAAATCTGGGGTTGGCAGAATTAAATATTCCGGTTTACACGAATCCTATTGTACGTGGTAGTGAATTTATTTTGGGAATGCTGTTATACCGCGCTCATTTAATTCGCCCACCAGAACTTTTTGGACGTTTCCATCCCCTTTGGTTATTGCCAGCAGTCGCGCTTTACTTGGGAACTGTGTATCTAGCACAAAATTACCTTCCTTATCAGTACGGTTCATTTTACCTATCTGTACCGGCGGTGACATTGATTGTGTATGTAATGAGCCGCCTCGATTGGGAACCCAATAATCGACAGCACCGCTTTTGTTTTTTTCTTGGCGGAGTTAGTTACGTGCTTTATTGTTTCCACTGGCCATTGATGGAGATGCTCCAATTTTTTGATTTTTTACCGCAATCTCTGCCCGTTATGTTGCATAGCGCCTTGCTTGCCTTTATTTTGTTGGTTGTTTGCACCCTTATTTACCTCTACGTAGAGGTTCCGTTAAGAAGGTGGCTCCGAAGTCTATTCAACACCTTCCAAGCAAGATCTTAATAATTTGTTAGACACATTGGGTAACCGAGCTTTTGTTTCTTTTGTAAAGCTTTTCGATCACTTGACACATTTCAGGTCAGGTGGTTTCATCGCCTGAGTGCCCAGTTAGAATGGGCCTGCAATTTCAATACTAAAATCAAGGGACGGAATTATGAGACTTTATTGGTTACTGCCAGCACTTGCCGCATTTTGCATAAGTTGCTCTCCTACTGATTCATCCAACAGCATGACGACGGGTGGAGGACAGTCAGCGTCGAATAGCGAGATTCCGCGCTCTCCGAATGGAAAGCCTGATTTCAATGGTATTTGGCAGGTTTTGATGAACGCCAATGATAATCTAGAGGCCGCTGCGCCAAAGGCCGCCTATCAATTAGTTCCCGGAGATTTCGTTCCAGTTCCGTCTCCAGCAGTCGTTGCGATGGGCGCCGCGGGCGCGGTTCCTGCTAGTTATGGTGTGGTTGACGGGGGGCGGATACCTTACAAACCAGAAGCATTAGCTCGACGTGATGAGAATGCTGCGAATTGGCTCGAGAATGATCCTGAGATCAAGTGCTACATGCCTGGAGTTCCCCGCGCGACTTACATGCCACACCCTTTTCAAATATTTCAAAGTGAAAGTGCTTTTTTCATCGCATATTCCTTCGCGGGCTCAGTACGAAATGTATTTTTGGAAGATCCAGGTCCGGCGCCGCTTGATTCATGGATGGGCCAATCATTTGGCTATTGGGATGGCGACACTTGGGTTGTAGAGGTTACAGGATTGGATGATCGGACCTGGTTTGATCGAGCCGGCAACCATCATAGTTATCAACTTAAAGTCACTGAACGATATACCCTGGTAAGTGAAAACGTTATTGAGTACGAAGCGACTATGGAGGATCCTGAGGTCTTCGAGGAGCCATGGACCATAAGAATGCCGATCTACCGGCGCCTGGAGGTGGGATATGAGCTACCTCAATTCAAGTGCGTAGAATTTGTGGAGGAGTTGATGTATGGGAAATATAGAAAAGGGCGTGAGAGTGAATTAGGTTTCTGATCAATTTTTTAAATAAACGAGGTGTTGGGAGCCAAGTCACTGACATGTCAGTATGTTGAATCGTCTAAAGTTGATAGATTACCCTTTGTGCTTTAAACTATAAATAGTGTTTAAAGCGTACTAAACAAAAACTACATTACGGGGATACGATATGAATTTCAAACTATTGGGACTTGCCATGGTCACCGCTGCTGGAGTGGCTGCTTTAAAGACTCCCGCCGTTGCCCATCACGCCTTTTCAGCGGAATTTGACGCGAATCTGCCGGTTCGTCTCGGTGGTCCAATCACTCGAGTGGAGTGGATAAACCCCCACACATGGATACACCTTGATAATACTGATGCTGAGGCGACTCGTGATCCTGGGTTGTGGATGGTCGAGGGTGGAACTCCTAACACGTTATTGCGACGTGGGATAAATCGTAACACGCTGGTCTTGGGAACGGATATCGTCGTAACTGGCTACCAGTCTAAGGATCGGCTTTGTGAGCCGACTTGTCGAGCTAACGGAAGAGACATTACCTTTCCCGATGGAAGAAAGTTATTCATGGGTTCGTCGGGAACCGGAGCTCCAAGAGATGGTTCAGATGCGACCGAACCGGGTCGTTAAAAAAGTCCGCCGAAAGGCGGTTTTTTTTGCATAAAAGAAATTCAATCATATTATTTAACGAGCGTTTGGAGATATTTGGCGCTCAAAATCACCTCCGTCTCGAAATACAGTTGAGGCGAAGAAAAAACCAGACGCATTCAGTTTGACTGTGACAGTTGTAAGACCTCGATTTTCCCAAAACCATCCATGAATTCCGGAAAAAGGCGCATGAAACGCGCCATTCATCGTCAGCCCGTTGCCCTGCTCGAAACTTTGAACATACTCCTCTCCAAGGCCGGCTGGCTCGGCATGCATGTCATAATAAACCTCACCGTCAGTTTGCCAGTTAAATACCATTGGGGCATCAAGGTCGAGGTGGTATTTGTATTCTACGGATTGGAAAGGCTCTAGAACAAACTCAACGCGGTCATTGCGCCATCCCTCGGGCTGCGCTTCAAAAGGGTTGAGAGGGTTTGATAATGCTGTAAGGCCAAGCAGTCGACCAGAGCCGAGAGGGTCCTTTCCAAGCTCAGCGGGAAGGATAAAGGCAAAAGTAATAAATGTGGCAATTACTAGTGCTCCCGAAGTAGCAATAATGATCTTTTTTGAATCCGGAGTTTTAGTTTCTTGTGAAATCACGTGAAGATCCTTTCTGGTTGGTGACATGTTTCTTAAGACGGATTTTAGATCGCCCCAGTCCAATAGTAGTGGCTTAGCTGATAACCGGCGAGTAAAAAACCCGCCGTCATGATTACAACATTAGTTGCGAATGCGTTTCGAGAAAAGTTGTCAGTGCTCCGCCAAATAATAATTCCTATCAATACAACGCTGAGAGCAAATAGCTGCCCTAACTCAACGCCGATATTGAAACTTAGGATGTTAGTAATTATGCCGTTTTCAGATAGGTTAAATTCCTGCAGCTTTGTCGCTAGACCGAGGCCGTGAAATAACCCGAACACAAAAACAGCGACATCCGCTCGTGGGTTGAAGTAGAAAACGCTCTTAAATCCATCTATATTTTCAAACGCTTTGTATGCGATTGAAAAGCCAATAATTGCATCTATTAAGTAAGCATTTACTGTGAGATCGGCAAGGACGCCGAACAAAAGAGTCAAGCTGTGTCCGACAGCAAAAAGAGAAACATATTTAAAAATGTGTCTCGGCTTGTAGAGAAAAAAAATTACCCCAAAAAGGAACAGTAGGTGGTCGTATCCAGTGACCATATGTTTTGCACCAAGATAGATAAAGGGACCAACCGCTGGTCCATCTATAGCCTGCACAAAAGCGGCGTCTGCACCCTCCAACCCATGAGCATAGACAGCGAGAGATGTAAAAGTAGTCAGCAGCGCTAAAACAAAAGAAGACATCGGTCTGCTACAAATGATTTGTAGGCTTTCTAGTTTTGATCGCATTTCTTTAGTCTGCCGAATCGAAACGATTTACGATGTCCGGATTATAAGCTTGGTGGCAAGCAGTGCAGACACTATAGATTTGGCCACCTGCTTCAAAAAAGGCCTCTTCGTTTTTTGACTCTGCTGCATCCATTGCGAGCAGGCCGGCGTCAGAAAGCCCGTTCGAGTATATGAGCCAGGCATCGTTATCTGGTGCTCGTTCAGGGAGAGCGAGTAAATTTCCGGTTTCGGCAACGATTGCCGCTTGCGCTCGAACATAATCCCAACCGTCGTCAGTAGTGGGGAAAAGTTCTTCATATCCCGCGGCGTCTAAAACCCAACCGCCTGAATCCCAAAGAATATCGGAGGCGGGCTCTAAAATAAGTGACATAATTTGTTTGTTGCTTAGTGTCGTGTTGAAATGAGATTCGGTAGTATCTTGCAAATCAGTGGTTTCGGGGGGTTTTGAACAACTGTTTACCCCAATTCCTATAAGTAGAAAAGTACATATGCCCTTCTTTCTTATCGAGTGGAAGCAATGAAATCTAATAAGACGTATGAAGCTTGGAGTCATGAGTTATCCTAATGCGTAGGGTTAGAGTTTATCACTAACTCTTAACGCAGTTAGCGCAAATTTTGGTTCAATAATGGGGCTGTAACGACACAGTAGAATAGTGCACTAATTGTGGGTATTTTTCTACTAACTCGAAATGTTAAGGATTCATATGATGCTGCTTTGTGTGCTAGATTGCTCGCTTAAAAGTTGCTTGAAAAGCTGAGAAGGGACATGATCGAGGTAGGAGGTAATTACTTTGTTACATAGGTTAAAAAGAATGAGTGTCTTGTTGTTGCTCATCGGTGTCGCTGCAGTTAATGCACAGGTTCGGATAGAGGCTACTCCTGACGGCGGACTTCAACCGAGACTTGTTAACGACGAGAAGGGTGGTCTGCATCTCCTATATTTCAAAAAGCGTCTTCGGGCACGATCGGCAAGAGAGGGTCATCTGTATTACAGAGAGTTTTCTCATGAGGAAAAAAGATTTGGTGACCCAGTGCGAGTTTCTTCCGAAGCGTACAACTTACAAACTTTTTCAATTGCGCGTGCATCGATGGCTGTTGATGGCGCTGGTAGAATTCATGTCGTGTGGTACTTGCCCCGAGACAATCAATATTACTATGCGCGATCGGATGTTGGGCGTCAAATATTTGAAGCACAGCGTTCTATGGTGACAACATTTTCGGAGGGAATTGATGCCGGTGCTGACATAGCTGCAATGGGACCGAATGTGGTTTTAGTCTGGGGTGCGGGCGATCTTGCCAACGAAAAAGAGCGAACGGTTTACATGCGATTTTCAACAGATAGCGGAGAAACTTTTGGCCCAGAGCTGCCTGTTGGCGACCCTGGTCTTGGAGCTTGTGCATGCTGCTCGTTAGCTGCTGAATTTACTGGAGGGGATCAATTAGCGATTGCTTATCGCTCCGCTATTAACGGAACGGGGCGTCACATGCAGGTTTTAAATCTGTCATCGAACCAAAGTAAATTTTCTAACGAAGAGTTTTTACGGTCTGAATACGAATCAATGCAAATAATGCGAGAGTGGACGATGTCCGCATGCCCATTGAGCACCAATGATATTGCGCGTTCGCAAGAAGGGAAAAGTTGGATGGCGTTTGAGACAAAGGCCCGAACTGTTTATAAACTTTTAGGAGCTGATATAGAAGTCGGTGCGGGTGAGCCTGCCAAAGCGACGAGGCAAAAAAACCCAACCATTGCGGCAAACTCTCGAGGTGAAAAGTTAATTGCGTGGGGAGAAGCAATTAGTCACAGCAAGGGGGGGGAGTTGCAAGTTAGGCTGGTCAATAACAAAAATGAACAAATAGAAATTCCTGGTTTAGAAAAAACTATTATTCCAGATTACAGTTTTCCTGCGGCGGGGAACTTAACAACTGGCGAATTTATTGTCTTGTTTTAAAGCGGTCTAAATCTTCTAGACCAAGACTTAAATCGCTTCTCACAATACATATCCAACTCTTGATATGTGGAAAAAAAAAGTTCCGCGGTTTGAGAGATGGGCGCGTCAAATTCGCAGTAACTATTGGTGTACTCGCGACATACCATCGGACGCTTTTCGTATATGGCGCAAATCCCTCCCGTTAATAAGTGATCACACTTTGTGGCGATATGAAGAAACCACCCATCAGCATCTTTAAATAAATTTACACCAGCATGTGATATTTGCCAAAGTAAAAAATCGAAGTCTTCTCTGCTCTTTGGAGTTTGTATTTTTTGGTTTATAGAATTGCAGCAGATTGACAACGTGCAACGAGAGCACTTCTGATCTATATCAGGTGCGTTGACAGGTTTGAGCTTAATATTCTTCTGCAGGGTAAGCTTTTGGGTCATCATAGTACTAATGTTATGCTAGGTTTTAAGGGATGTGCTAGTTTCAGAATTCTATCACTCTAGAACCGTCGTCGTGTAGTTCAGCTCAGGATTTTTTGTTTGAATTGCTTTTAAAGAGGATTATATGGAAAAAGATCTGCTGCGGGTCATTGCAGGCGTAGTGTACCTCTCTCTGCTGATAGTCGTTGGGTGCTCAACAGATGAGTCGGTTGGAACCCTAATCGCGCCGCTTGAGTCGGAAAATAGTGGATTGTTGCAGATTGAAGTTCTTTCGTCTAAACCTTGGTTAGTAACTGGTGGTGATGCTTTAATCGAGATTTCTAATCTCGATAAAAATGGTGCATTTAAGGTGCAGTTGATTTTGAACAATCGGGTTCTTGAAGCAGAGTTGGTAAATACTGGGATTAAAAAATGGCAGGTAATTGTTCAGGGTATGGGATTGGGAAAAAATATTCTTGAGGTTAAATCAGCTGAGGAAACCAGCCAGATCACAATTGATAATTTTAGTGAGTCGGGCCCCATAATTTCCGGCCCGCATCAAAAGCCATACGTCTGCCAAACTGAAGAATTTGATCTGGCGATTGGCGGCACTTTGGGTCCCGCGCTGGACAACGATTGCAGTATTGAAACAAGAATTGATTATCTATATCGCCCCGAGGGCAGCGATGTTTTTAAGTTATTTAACGAGAGTTCTAAGGAATATCCCCCCGACGTATCTTTTATTACATTAGAAAATGGTGTGACTATCCCTCAGATTATTCGCGTGGAAACGGGAACAGTTAATCGCGCGATATATGAAATTGCGATGTTGCATGATCCGAATGATACCGAGGTTTCGCCATGGAGTCGGAGCGCTGGTTGGAATGGGAAATTGATTTACACTCATGGGGGCGGGTGCAGGGGCGGTTGGTATCGACAAGGCACGCGTTCCGGCGGTGTTATTCGTCCGGAATTTTTTGAGATCGGATACGCGGTAGTCTCTTCGTCTTTAAATGTTTTTGGTCAGAATTGTAATGACTTACTGGCGTCTGAGACTCATATTATGGTGAAGGAAAAATTCATAGAGGGGTATGGCGTCCCTGAATTTACAATTGGATTTGGTGCATCAGGAGGATCTTATCAAGCTCATCAGACCGCTGACAATTATCCGGGGGTGTTTGACGGCATTATCGTGTCATCAAGTTTCCCTGATGTGATTACATCAACAACCTTCACCTCAGTTGATGCGCGTTTATTGCATAGGTTTTTTGATCAGTCGGATCCATTCACTGATCTTGTTGGGTTTAACGAGGAGCAGCAACTGGCTGTGTCTGGTTTTGGAGTATTTCCAAGTATCTCTAACCTTAGCAGAAGCGCGGCGCGGGTGGACCCATTGTATCGAGAGGGTGAGGTTCGAGAGTACGCCGGAGGTGAAACTAGCTTGGCGGCGCTGGCATCGCAGCGCGCAACTCTTCGAGAGGCGAATGGGTTGAGAATGACGATATATGATCACGGTTTGAATATATATCGGCAAGGTCCTTCGGACATATCTGAGCCCGCAATCATCACGCGCCCACTGGACAATGTTGGAGTTCAATATGGATTAAAAGCTCTGAATAATGGCATGATTTCTCCGCAACAGTTCGTTGAATTAAATGCTGGTATAGGTGGTTTTGATGAAAATCTTGATCACGTTTCTACTCGTCATCGTGCTGAGTCGGCGGCTGCTCGGATTGCTATCTCAAGCGGTCGGGTACTTTTTGGCGGTGGAGGTTTATCTACGACCCCGATTATAGATTATCGAACTTATACTGATTTAATGCCGGATGGTGACCTGCATATGATAGGTCATCAATTTAGCACGCGGGCGCGCCTAATTAACGTCAACGGTAACTCGGGAAATCAAGTCATGAAAATTGGAGGCAAGTGGGGTTTTGATGAGGGCGAGGGCGATTTGGCTGACATCTTTGCTCAGATGGATGCCTGGCTAATGGCGATAAAAAATGATCCCTCGACAGATGTAAGTCAGCGTGATCGGGTGATTGAGGCGAAGCCTTCAGGACTCACAGATGTTTGCTGGGATAATGAGGCGGTCCCAAGAGTCAAGCATGTTCAAAAACAGCAATACCAAGGAGATAATTTATGTTCTCAGCTTTATCCGGCTTTTTCCTCGCCGAGACAAGAAGCCGGTAGCCCGTTGGCCAACAATATAATTAAGTGCGCTTTGAAAGAAATCAACTGGACAGATTATGATGTTGATTTTAATCCGGATCAGCGGGAAGTTCTGAGTGAAACGTTCCCTGACGGGGTTTGCGATTGGATTTCTGGTGAATCAGAGAGTATAAGTTATCAAGGGACGTGGTTATCTTTTGGTCCATCGCTTGTGAACCAAGTTGCAAGATAAGTTACTTTTCATCTTTTTGCCTTTAGTTTTGTTGGAGTTTAAGTGAAAACCGTAAACATAAGAGTCGTAGTTTTATTAATGTGCTCCTTTGCTTGCACCGCGGGTTTTGCTCAGGAAAACGGCTATGAGCCGCCGAGAACTGTCTCGGGCAAACCTGATTTTCAGGGGTTCTGGAGCAATGCATCATTAACGCAGATGCAGCGAAGTAACGTCTATTCCGATCTTGTTATTCCTGCTGATAAGGTTGAAGAGTTTACTCGCGATCATCATCAAAATGTAAGACAAGCTACTGATGACGGGCTTGTGCAGGGTGAGCTTTTGGATGGGTCTGATCTTGGGAGTGGCCGAGGTTATAACGCTTTTTGGGTAGATCCTGGAACAAGGTTTGCCTCTGTAATGGGAACATCTAGAAGTTCTTGGATTGTTTCGCCTTCTGACGGCAGGATTCCGTTTACTGAGGTCGGTTTGGGGATGCGGCGTGATTTCAGGTCTAAATTTTCTGGTAATGATGGACCAGAAGGGCGAGCGCTTGGGGAAAGATGCATTATAGGATTTGGAAGCACCGGCGGGCCGCCAATGAATAACGTCTTGTATAATAATATGTATCAGATCGTCCAAACAGACGGCTACCTGATGATTCTCATCGAAATGGTGAACGATATACGTATCATACCCATTGACAGCGAGCATCGCCCAGAACAGCACCACCGTTGGCTAGGTGATTCTATTGGGCGGTGGGATGGCGACACTCTAGTTGTTGAGACTCTTAATTTACATCCTCAACAGGCGCCACGAAACGTGGCGCCGTTGTCACAAGATGGAAAAGTCATCGAACGATTCAGTCGATACTCGGATGGACAAATTCTTTATGAGTTTGAGGTTTTTGATCCTGTTTATTATGAGGAGAGTTGGGCGGGAGAAATGAGTTTGAATGCTACGTCAGATCGATTGTATGAGTATGCTTGCCACGAAGGCAATTATGGGCTTGTAGGAATCTTAGCGGGCGCGCGCAGGCAGGACTCTGATGTTAAGTAATCGTTCCTGTCTCGCGACGCGATCGCAGATTTGGTATTAATGGCACTTAAAAGTGATTGTTCATTTTTAATTTTTTCAACCTTGGCTTGTGATCATGATGGTTAAGAGTTTTCGAAAATTTATCTTATCTGCACCTTTTGTTTTTTTCACGTCCGTAATTTCTGTGAGCTTGCTTGCTCAAACCAATAATGTTGGGGAGGATGTTAAAAATTATCAGCGTCAGCTCTCAGAAGTTGAGCAATCGGACGGTCCTTTCGGGAGTGCGTTGATTGAGCCGTTGGTTGGATTAGTAAGCGCGCATCAGAAAGATGGAAATTATTCCTCCGCTTTGGATGAGCAGCGACGTCTAATTCAAATTGTTAGAACTGAGTATGGTTTTTCTGATCTCAGACTGCTCCCACTTCTGCGCACTCAATTAGAAATCGAGTTATTGCTGGGGGGAACGGATTCCGTTTCAGATATTTTCGATCATATGCGATTTGTTCAAAGCAGTGCCGGGGATGAAAATCCGGATGAATTGCTCTCAATAATTGATGAGCAGGCTTACTGGTCTTTATTGAGAATTTTTTTCGATCGCTCGAGAGAGGGTGTTAAACAGTTTTTCTTAGCTAGGGAGCTCATAGAACAACAAATAGACATTGCAGAGAAATTGTTCGGCGAAGAAGATGAGAGATTTGTTCCATGGAGTTATCGCAAAGCGGTCAATAATTTTCGGTTGGTGCAATTGCTCAATGTTTCTAATGGATTGTCTTACGAAACGATTGATCGCCTGTTTCGAGAGGATGGTGCTCTTGCTTTGCAAGATCGCGATGCCCCGTTCTTTTATGGCAGGGGAAGAGGGTCGATAACTCCGACGATTCAAAAAGGTTCAATGCTTGGTCAGCGTTATTTAGACAAAAGCTATAGGCTGGTAAAAGACATTGACGAAATATTAGGGTACAAGGCTTCGTTGTTGAAAGCGGCTGAAAGTCCAGCGTATCGCGAGGCTCTTGAGACGCAAGCAATGGCAAAGATCGCGCGAGGTGATTTTCAGCAATTACTTGGAAGAGGGACATCTGTCAGAGATTACCGAGCTGCGGAAGAGTTGCTAATGCAGGCCGGCGTGGACAGTAATTTAATTGAAAACTTTTTTTCTGTACCTGAGCCGCTCCCTAGCCTTAAACTCCACAGCTCTTTGCAGGCGGCTCTGAACGCGCGCGAAGGAAGTGATCAACACGCTGACGATAGGCTTTTCTTAGGAACTTTCTCGGGGTGGGCAGAAAATATTGGTTTCTCGCCAATGCCAGTTGCTCCGGACTCTTTCCCTGATCTCGCATTGGAGTTCGGAGAGGTTGAGGTCAGCCTTTCTATTTCTCGTCGGGGTCGAGCTTCAAGTGTAAAGGTCAGCGGGGCAAACGAACTGTCGCGGCGCCTTCGAAATCAAGCAGTGCGAGCGGTGCGGAAGATACCCTTTAGGCCTGCTATAGTTGATGGGAAAACTCAACGTATTGTCAATGCCTCTTTAGTCTATAAAATGCCGCTAGAGATAGAGTTGTAATTGCTTCAAATTTGGTTCTTTTTAACTGCTTTACAGTGCGCTCTGAAACTTGATTGCTGCTGTCCTTGCAACGAATGAGTTATCGTCGTCGTGATTGAATTTAACAGCGTTTCTAAATCTTATGATGGCGGCGTGAATTTCGCTGTCAATAATTTTGTTTTAAGTGTTAATCAAGGAGAGGTTCTGGCTCTTGTTGGGGCATCCGGTTGCGGCAAAACTTCTACTTTAAAAATGGTTAATCGACTTGTTAGCCCCTCCTCAGGTTTTGTCTCGATAGGAGGGAAGAATGTACTAGATATGCCTGTTCAGGATCTGCGGCGCAATATCGGCTATGTTTTTCAAGGGGTTGGTTTGTTCCCGCACTACACTGTTAGGCAAAATGTTTCGGCGGTTCCGGAGTTGTTGAACTGGTCTCCAGAGGCGATAGAAGAACGTTGCTCGGAATTGCTTGCTTTAGTTGGGTTGCCGCTAGTGAATTTCGGGGATCGCATGCCAGTGGAGCTGTCCGGAGGGCAGGCACAGCGAGTTGGTGTAGCTCGAGCGCTTGCGGCCAAGCCTGAAATCTTGCTGATGGATGAGCCATTTGGAGCACTTGACCCTATTAATCGTGCAGAGCTTCAAGAGGAATTTGTCCGAATCCAAAAGAGTTTGAAATTAACCGTAGTCATGGTTACACACGATATCACTGAAGCTATGTTGATCGCTGATAGAATTGCAATAATGAAAGAGGGGTGCATTTTGCAATGTGACTCTGCTTCTGGGCTGCTAAACAATCCAACGGATGGGTATGTAACAAAGTTGATGAAAACTCCGTTAACCAGAGCTGAAAAAGTGAGCAAACTAATATCTACAACTCATACGACCGATTACTTTGGGTAACGTTATGAGTGATAGTTTTGATCTGCAGTTTTTGCAAAATTTCCTCGGTGCTTTACAGGGACATCTTTTGCTCACACTAGCGAGCGTATCAGTAGGAATTATTGTGAGTGTGCCTGGTGGTGTTTTAGCGCATCAATTTCCTCGTGCGAAGCAACCTTTGATGTTAGTAATAAGCGTAATACAAACAATTCCTGGTCTTGCGATTCTTGCCCTAGTCGTCGCCTTTTTAGGCGGGCGTATTGGTTTTCTGCCTGCTTTTATAGCCCTAACACTTTACTCTATGTTACCAATTGTGCGGAATACAATTGCTGGTCTAGAAGGGGTTCCTATAGATGTATCGGAGGCTGCAAGAGGAATAGGAATGTCGCGACGACAGCGCCTACTGCTGGTTGAGTTGCCACTGTCAAAACCAGTGATAATTGCTGGTGTAAGAACTTCAGTTGTTTGGACCGTGGGTATGGCCACGCTCGCTACTCTCGTGGGTGCCCCGAGCTTTGGAAATTATATTTTTACGGGCTTGCAAACCCGTAATCTTGAAGCAGTAGTGCTTGGGAGTGTGGCCTCGGCAGCGTTAGCTTTGATCCTAGATGCTGGAATTGGCCTGTACCAGAAAAGATCAAGCGAGCGCAAACGAGAAATTGTAAGTGGACGATCCTTTTTTTCGGCCCGTTATCAATTAGTTGTTTTAATGATTTTGACTCTTGGCTTAATTGCAATTTTTTGGTCTGCAAAACCAGTCGATGTGGTAGTAGGCGCCAAAGGTTATACCGAACAACACATCTTAGCAGGGCTTGTGTCGGCAGAGTTAACTAGAGAAGGGTTTAAGACTGAAAAAAAAATAGGTCTTGGCTCCCAGGTTATATTTGAAGCTTTGCGCGGTAATAGTATTGATGTTTATTTCGAATATTCTGGAACGGTCTGGGCTGGACACATGGATCGCGAGGACAACCCGGGTCCCAAGGTAATCAGGGAAGAGGTTGAGCGTTATGTTAAAAACCAAGGGATTTCTTTTGTCGGTTTTGGTGGGTTTGAAAATCGATACGCGCTTGCAATGCGACGTGATCGAGCTGAGGAGCTTGGAGTGAGCTCTCTTAAGGACCTTACTAGTATCGGGACGTCAATAAAAGCCGGCGGTGATTTGGAGTTTTTTGGGCGTCTCGAATGGCTTCGTACTCATCAAATCTACGGAGTGGATTTTGGCGAAAAATTAACCTTTGATTCATCGCTGATGTACGGAGCAGTTGCCTCTGGAGAGGTTGATGTAATAAGTGCATACACAACCGATGGCAGAGTCGCTGCATACGACCTGCTGCTGCTGGATGACCCCTATAATGCGATGCTTTCTTACGATGCTATGATCTTGGGTTCTGAGCGAATAACTCAGCGGCCCAAGATAATGGATGTTCTCGCGCGACTTGCAAATAGAATTACCGATTCAGACATGCGTGAGGCAAATCGAATGGTCGATGTTGAGGGCCTGCCGGTTTCGGCCGCCGTTGCATTCTTGCAGAGCGCTATCGATTAAGCGCCTTAAATTGACGGGCTGCGTGTTTTGAGAGTTAATCTTGTTGCACCTCGAGCCAAGCCCTGATCATTTTGTTAACCTTGCCAGCCTCGTCCAAGTGAGACCAATGGTTAGCAGTGGGCAAGGTCATTAGCGTCCAATCTGACTCTATTTCTTCCCATGTATTATTCAAACCAGAGGGTAGTAAAGCGGTGTCTTTTAAGCCGTGAAATTGCAATACCGGTGCTTGAATTTTTGGAATATCTAAAAATTGACCTTCGGTATATGGTTCTCGAGGGAAATTGGCGCGGTAATAATTCATCATCGCGTCTAAGCTCGATTTTTTGAAAGCCTCAAGGTAACGACTTTGTGTTTTCGAATCACCACGAGACAGCGCTACCGCGAGTCCCTCTGCGGTGAGTCTCTCATGAGAGTTGGGCAACTGAAAATTTCGAGCGTAACCTGAGGCCTCGTGTTGCGCTTCAAATTTTGCTAACTCAGTTTGCAGCCTTTTGATATGTGGCAGGTTAAAGATTATAAGTCTGTGAGTCATCTCCGGGCGGAGTCCAGCAAAACTCCAAGCAATCCCGCCTCCCCAGTCGTGACCGACGATAATAGCTTTTTCACGATTCTCGTTTTTTATCACAGCTTCGACATCCCCGACGAGGAAATCCATGCTGTAATTTTCGTATCCAGAGGGTTTGTCGCTTAGGTTGTAGCCTCTTGTGTCCAATGCGACGACGGTGTACTGGTCAGATAAGCTCATCATTTGCTCTCGCCAGCCATACCAAAAGTCGGGGAAGCCATGAATAAAAACCATCAGCGGTCCTTCGCCTGCTCTTACATAGTGAATCGACGTGCCGTCGTTCACAGCGTATTTATGTTCAACGATTTCCTCGATGGATTGAGATACGCTTGCTTGCGAAAAATACAGGAGAGAGAGCCCGATCAGATTTGTTAGCGAAAATCGCATCATGAGTTCCTTGTGACCGTTGCTATAGACGCCTTTATTCGACGGTAAAGGGGTTGCGCTTCGGGTTGAATTTTTGTTGAGTATAGGCTGACACTGAAATGTTAAGATTAACAAGGACCAGCTCCAAAAACTAGGCTGGGAAAATACGAATATTGACGAGGCGTCATGGCGGAAGCTGAATACGCTATTCCTCTTTGCTATAGCATGCTGGTGAAAAATCTTGACCGTATGCTTTTAAGCCGCTTTAACCACTGGTTGCTAACCTCGAGGTTTGTGATCATTTTCTTAACTAACCGGCCAATACTTCGTGTAGTATAAACTGCCCGCAGTTTCCTAAAGTGCGCGCGACTTGCGAAGAGCATTCTCAATAGGTGTGGTTCGAAAAAACTGTTCATGTTAGTGGTGGTTTAATTGTTATGAGCTC
>MDTG01316858.1_pt1 | contig 28470 bp, 26 predicted proteins | sample 811421 | NCBI WGS metagenome assembly MDTG01 (sample SAMN05326645, study PRJNA326480) | marine metagenome | isolation source: seawater | place: Pacific Ocean: South East | collected 2011
AATATTAATTCTGAATTAATAATAATGAATACACCTGATGATTATCTCAAAGGTACAGATGTTCTTACAAAACAAATTCAACATCTTGATAAAAAATTAAAAGAATTATCTGATGAAGAAAAATATACTTTTAATGAATATTTTTATGACCTTATTGAGAGTGATTTTTTTATTAAATCAGATATAGAAAAAATAAAAATGTCTGGTGTTATGGATGAAAATTACTTAATTGCATTTTCGTATCCATCTTCATTTGAAATTATTAGATCAGGTTATTCATTTAGTTTAATTTTAGTCTATTTTTTAATGGTATTAGTTGTATCAATATTTATTTTTAGTGTATTTTTTTTGTTTATAGAAAATTATAACACAAGATCATTAAAATAATTTATATGCAATGTAATATTTTTATTATATAGTAATATACTTAATCAAATTATGATAAAAATTTTAATTACTGGAGGGGCTGGTTACATTGGATCTGTGTTAACTCGAAGACTATTAAATCAAGGTTATAATGTTACAATTTATGATAATTTTATTTGTAATCAAAACTCATTAATTGATTTAGCAAAAGATAAAAATTTTAATGTCATTAATGGAAACATTCTTGACTATAAACTAATTGAAAAACAAATTATTAAACACGATATTATAATTCCTTTGGCTGCAATTGTTGGGGCACCAGCTTGTAGCCAAAACCCAAAATTAGCTGAATTAATTAATTTGGATGCGAATTTAAATATTATCAAGAAAACTTCAAAAGATCAATTAATCTTATACCCTAATACAAATAGTGGATACGGAAAATCAGAAACAGTAGAAATGTGTACTGAAGAAACACCATTAAAACCTATATCTCTATATGGAATAACAAAATGTAAAGTTGAGGATTATTGTATGCAAAATGGTAATTCAGTTTGTTTTAGACTCGCAACAGTTTTTGGACCAAGTGATAGAATGAGAATTGATCTATTAGTTAACGATTTTGTGTATAGATCTTTCAAAGATAAATACTTAGTTCTATTTGAAGAAAATTTCAGAAGAAACTATATTCATGTGGATGATGTTGCTGATGCATTTATTTTTGCAATAAAAAATAAAAATATGAAAAACAATATTTATAATATTGGTTTATCAAGTGCAAATTTAACTAAAAAACAATTAGCATTAAAAATTAAAGATCATATCAAAGATTTATACATTAAATCTTCAGATTATAATAAAGACCCAGACAAGAGAGATTATTATGTAAGCAATAAAAAAATTGAAGATACTGGGTGGAGAGCAAAAGTTGATTTAGATACTGGAATTGAGCAACTTATTAAATTATTTTCTTATCTAAATGTTTCAAATTTTAACAATCTATAAATGATAATTTCAAAAACACCCTATAGAATTACTTTTTTTGGAGGTGGCACAGATTATCCATCTTGGTATAAAATAAATGATGGGCAAGTTCTAAATGCAACAATCGATAAATATATTTATATAACATGTCGTTACTTACCTCCTTTTTTTGATCATACTATTAGACTTTCATATAGTAAAAGTGAGTCTATATCTGATACAAATTTAATTAAACACCCTGCTTTTAGAGAAGCATTAAATTATTTTAAAATTAATAAAAATATTGAAATACATTATGATGGAGATTTGCCTTCAAAAAGTGGCATAGGTTCAAGCTCAGCATTTACTGTAGGACTAGTTAATGCTTTGTCTGAATATAAAAACAGAAAATTATCGAAAAAACAATTGGCAACTGTAGCATTGTATATTGAGCAATGTTTAATAAAAGAAAATGTTGGGTCACAAGATCAAATTGCAGCTTCTTTTGGAGGTCTTAATCATATTAAATTTTACAAAAATGATTTTAAAGTAAAGAAAATATCTGTAAAAGATGATTCATTAAAAACACTAAACAGTAGATTGATGCTTTTTCATACTGGTATATTTAGAAAAGCAGATTTAGTTTCTAAAAAGTATATTAACAAACTTAATACAAAGGCAAAATATCTAGAGGAAATTTCTCAGATGGTTAATTATTCAATTGATCTATTAAAAAATAATCAATTTAATGAATTTGGTAAACTGTTAGATGCTAGTTGGAATATAAAAAAATTAATTAGTAATAATATCTCTAATGATTATTTTGACTCAATTTATGATTCTGCATTGAGTTCTGGCGCTTTGGGGGGTAAGTTATTAGGTGCAGGTTCTGGCGGGTTCATGCTATTTTATGTACCAAAAAAAAATCAAAAAAATGTTTTACAAAGTTTAAAAAAATTGTTGTTTATACCTTTCAAATTTGAAAGTAATGGCTCTCAAATAATTTATAATTCTCCAAAAGCATAAATTGTCATATCATAATATTAAAAATTATTATAATAAATACTGTATATGAGAGTTGCAGATTATATTGCAAAATTTTTAAAAAGAAAAAAAATAAAAGATATATTCATGCTTACTGGATATGGGGCTATGTATCTAAATGATGCAATAAAATTAAATAATATTAAATATTATGCCACAAGAAATGAAGCTACTGCACCTATTATGGCAGCAGCTTATGCTAGATTAAATAAGAATGTTGGAGTTGCATGTGTTACTGCAGGACCTGGAGCTACTAATGCAATACCTGGTTTAGCTGAAGCTTTTGTAGACTCTTCACCAATTATAGTATTCTCAGGTCAAGTTGAACTAAGCCACACAACATTTAACACAAATCTTAATAATATTAGAACTTTTGGAACTGCAGAAATAAATATATTGCCAATTGTTAAACCTCTTACAAAATATTGTGAAATTATAAAAAGACCAAATGATACAAAATACATATTAGAAAAGGCTTTTTATTATGCAAATGAGGGCAGACCAGGACCAGTTTGGATTGATATACCCCTTGATGTACAAAACAAAACCATTATTAAATCCTCTCTAAAAAAATTCATCATCCCTAAAAAAAGAATTAATGCTAATAGGATTAATGTCAGTATAAAGAAATTAGTTAATTATTTACATAAATCTAATAAACCAATTTTTTTTGTTGGTAATGGTGTAAAACAAAGCAATACTTCAAAAATTATTGATACAATAAGTAGTAAATTAAATATACCAATTTTTACTAGTAGATTAGCAAATGATTTATATCCACACAACAAAAAAAATATATTTGGTTTAGCAGGAATAAAAGGTTCAAGATTTTGTAGAAATATAATGAATGAAGCTGATTTAGTAATAAGTTTTGGTTGCAGATTATCGCCACAACTTATTGGACATAAGTTTGATGAAATAAAAAAAGCTAAAGTTATATCTATTGATGTAGAAAAAGATGAACTAATAAAAAAGGGTTGTAAGATAGATTTTGCAATTAATGCTGATTTAAAAAATATAATTCCTAAGTTAGAAAATGTTTTATTTAAAAAATCTTCTTTAGATAAAAGAAAATTTAAAAAATGGATAGATCATTGTATTTTTTTAGAAAATAAAAACCCAATGATTAATAAAAGTTATAGAGTTAATCCTATAGATCTGTATTATTTTATGCATAAAATTGATAAAATATCTAATTCTAATCACATATTAGTTACCGATGCTGGATCAAATTATTATGCTGGAGGTCAAGTTTGGCATTATAATTCGGGACAAAAAGAAGTAACTTCAGGAACTAATGCTGCAATGGGTTTAACTATACCTTTGTCAATTGGATCTTCTATAGCAAAGCCAAATAAACAAATATTAGCAGTTACTGGAGATGGTTCTTTAGAATTGAACATACAAGAACTTAAAACCATTTCTCATTATAATTTAAACATTAAATTGTTTGTTATAAATAATGGAGGATATGTTTCTATGCATAAATGGCAAGATAAGATAGCTGGAAGAAGATTAGATACGCCAAAAGATACTGGAGATGGAACCTTGAATCTAAAAAATATCGCTAAAGCTTTTGAATTAAGATATTATAAAATAAAAGATTTTAAAAATATTGAAAAAGATTTAAAATTATTGACTTCCAATAAACAACCATATTTTGTAGAAGTAATGACCGATAATAAACAAAAAATATTTAATGCAATTATAGATAACTGAGAACTTATGAAATTTAACCTTGATATACTTTTTATACATCCAAATGCATCCAAAGTGATATATCAAGATTTAAGTAAGGACCATGCAGCTATAGAGCCTCCAATTTGGGCGGGTATGTTAGCCAATAGTGTTAGAAGCAAAAATTTTAATTGTAAAATTTTAGATTGCGAAGTTTTAAGGTTAGATTATGAAAAAAGTGTTGAAACAATTATTGATTTAAAACCAAAGATTGCTTGCTTTGTTGTATATGGTCAACAACCTTCAGCATCCACACAAAATATGGAGGGCGCAACAGAGGTTGCAAATCTACTTAAAAAGACTGAACCTAGTATAAAAATACTTTTTGTTGGTGGCCATGTAGCTGCACTACCTAAACAAACACTAAAAGAAGAAAAATCTATAGATATGATATGTCTGAATGAAGGAGTTTATGCGATTAATAATTTATTAAATGTAAGTGATTTAAATGATGATAGTTATTTATCTAAAGTTAATGGAATTGGATTTAGAAATAATGATAATAAAATAATTTTAAATTCACCTGAAATTGTTGTCCCCAAAAAAAATTTAGCTAATGATTTGCCAGGTGTAGCTTGGGACATGTTACCAAGTTTTGATCAATATAGAACAGCTGGCTGGCATTCGTGGTCAAATAACACTGATAAGCAACCATTTGCTGCCTTATATACAAGTTTAGGATGTCCTTATAGATGTTCGTTTTGTATGATCAACATTATAAATAGAGTTGATAATGGTGAAAACATTACCTCTCAAGACTCAAATATATTTAGATTTTGGGATCCTGAATTTATTATTAATCAATTCGATTTGTTTGCTAAACATGGTGTAAAAAATATTAAAATTGCTGACGAATTATTTGTACTTAATCCAAGACATTTTATCGCTCTATGTGATATGATCATCGAAAGAAAATATGAATTTAATATTTGGGCTTACTCAAGAATAGATACTTGTAAACCACAATATTTAGATAAATTAAAAAAAGCTGGAGTTAATTGGCTTGGGCTTGGTATCGAAAATCCAAATGAAACTCTAAGGAAAGAAGTTCATAAAGATGCTTATAAAGAAGTTAAAATAAAAGATATCATAGATATGATTAGAAACGCTGGTATTTATCCTGCGTCCAATTTTATATTTGGCTTACCAAATGAAACAGAAGAAAGTTTAAATTTTACACTTGATTACGCACTTGATACAAATTCTGAAATGGTAAATTTCTATTGTGCAATGGCTTACCCAGGCAGTCCACTTTATTTGAAAGCAAAAAATGATAACATTCAATTGCCTGACTCATATAGTGGATATAGCCAACATTCTTACAATATTCAAAATCTACCGTCTGATGTTTTATCTGCCGAAAAAATACTTGCATTCAGAGATATGGCTTGGGATAAATATCATAAAAACCCAGGATATTTAAAACTTTTACAAGATACTTTTGGTTTAGTTGCTCGGGAAAATGTAGAACAAACAACAAAAATAAACCTTAAAAGAAAAGTGCTAGGACATTAAGCTATAGTGAATAAATTCGCATTTAAAGTAATGCAAAAAGCATCCTTATGTAGACATTTTGAAAATAATGTTTACGAATTAGTTGCAAATAAAAAAATTAAGTATCCTGTTTACTTATCTACGGGACAAGAATACATACCTTCCACAATAGCTGAGATATCAAATCAAAAAAAAATTAAACCAATGCTATTTGGTCAGCACAGATGTCATTCATTGTATTTATCTTTTGGCGGGAATATTGAAAAGTTAATTTTAGAGTTATTAGGAGATCCTGATGGATGTACTTATGGAATGGGAGGATCTCTATCAATTCACTCTGAAAAAATAAATATGTATGGTCATGACGGTTTTCTTGGAAGTAATGTATGTATCGGAGTTGGAGCTTGCTTTAGTACTAACAAGCCTACAATTGTTTTTATGGGTGACTCAACTATTGAAGAAGATCATACACTTGCCTCTCTTGGATGGGCATCAACAAGAAATTTACCTATTTTGTTTATAGTAGAAGATAATAATTATGCGATTTTGACTGAAAAAAAAGAAAGACGAAATTGGGAAGCTTCAGAAGTTTCTAAAGGTTTTAAAATAGAGTCATATGATTTAAATGATAATCCATTTGAAATTAAGAAAATTTTAAATAAAAAAATATTCACTAAACCACTTCTACTAAATATTCATACAAACAGACTAACTTGGCATGTGGGGGCGGGTATAGATGAAGGAGATAAATTTGATAGACTCAGTCAACAAATAAATATTTTAGGTGATATTGGAAAAAAAGAAGATTTAAGAATAAAAACAAAAATAGATAAATTATGGCAAAAGAACTTAGAGAAGTAATTAAAAATATAACAACTCAACATTTAAAAAAATACAAAAGTTTTGTTTTTGGTCAAAATTTAACTGGCGTTGGATGGGTTGCTGGGACTTTACCAAGATTATATGAAAAAGATGGTGTTATTGAGTTACCTACATCTGATGTTGCATCAGGAGGTTTTGTAACTGGAGCTGCTTTAATGAAAAAAAAACCAATTTATATAATACGTTATCAAGGATTTAATTGGTTTAATTGTATTTTCATAATTAATTATGCAAGTAAATCAAAAGAAATTTGGAAAGTCCCCTCTCCCATTCTTGTTAGAGGGATGTCTCAGGAAGGATCTATCGGACCAGTCGCAGGTTCTTCTCAAATATCAATCTTTTATAAAATGCCTGGCATAAAGATTGTTTCTCCAATGACTCCAAAAGAATATATTAAAGCTTATAGATCATTTGAGAGAGATAATGACGTATACTATTTTTCAGAACACAGAGATAGCTATAATAGAATATTTGAATTTTCAAATTTATTTATGAACAAATCAGATATTGTAATTTTGCCAATTTCAGTTACACGTTTACATTCTGAGTTAGCTCAAAGAAATCTCACTAAACAAGGTTATAAAATTTCCATTTTTCATATAGTTTGGTTAAAACCATTTAAAATTAATAAAAAATTAATTAATACAATAAATAATTCAAAACATGGAGCTATTATATTCGATAATGATTTTGAAGATGGAATGCCATCAATTTTAGCAGGGAAACTTCAGAAATTAGTTAATAAAAAAATAAATGTAAAAGGTTTGAAAAATAAAACTGCAGGACATCATCCTAAATTTGATAATTTACCACCAAGAGTTCATGAGATAGAACAAATTATTAAAAAAATTATAAAAAGATAAAATGTACAATAAAAAAATAGTAGTTACAGGCGCATTTGGTTTTATAGGTTCTACATTAGTTGAGCGTCTTGTTGAAAGAGGATATAAAGTAGTTGCTTTTGATAGATATAATAGTGACTCATTTTACGGTAATTTAGATAACTCTAAATATTATAATGATATAGAATTTATTATGGGCGACATAAGAGATTTTGACTCAGTTAATAAAACTTTGAAAGACTGTTCTATTTGTTTACATTTAGCTGCATTAATAGGAATTCCTTACTCCTATCTTTCACCTTTAGCTTATTTAAAAACAAATTTAGAAGGAACATATAATATTATCGAGTCAACAAAACTTTTAGGTATTGAGCAAACAATTGTTACATCAACATCTGAAGTTTATGGCACTGCACAAAATATTCCTATCTCTGAAAATCATAGACTAAATGCACAATCTCCATATGCTGCTTCAAAAATTGCTGCAGATAATATTGCATTAAGTTATTTTAATTCATTCAATACGCCCATTAAAGTTATAAGACCTTTCAATACATTTGGTGCTCGTCAATCTGCCAGAGCTATAATTCCAACCTTAATAACTCAATGTCTAAATAAAAATAAGTTTATAAAAATTGGTAATATAAATGTAAAAAGAGATTTCACTTATGTAGATGATCTATGCGATGCATATATAGAGTCAATATTTTCTGATAAACTTTACGGAGAAGTATTTAATGTAGGAAACAATAGAATGATAAGTATTAAAGAACTTTTAAATTTAATAATGGTAAATCTTAAAGTACAAAAGGAAATAAAAATTGAAAATATTAGAATTAGAAAAGAAACTAGTGAGGTTTTTGAACTACAGTGTGATAATAGTAAATTTTTAAATTTTACTAATTGGAAGCCCAAAATAAATTTGGAAGATGGGTTATCAGAAACTATTAATTGGATAAAAAAAAATATTTCTAAATTCAATAAAAATATTTATCATGTCTAGAGTTGGATTGGGTATAATTGGATTAGGATTTATTTTTAATGAATATTTCAAAGTCATCTCTAAAATAAATGATTTTAAAATAATAGGGGTATTAACAAAATCTAATAATAAATCTAGACGATTTGTAGAAAATAATAAGCAAATTAAGATTTATAATAATATTGAAAAAATGATGTTAGATAAAAAAATAAGTGGGGTATTAGTTTTAGTTAACGCTGAAGAAACTTTTAATGTCTTAAAAGAAATTATTCCTTATAAAAAATTTATATTTACTGAAAAACCCGTTGGTATTAATTATAATGAAACAAAAATTTTAAGAAATCTTTTTCAAAAATATAAAACACCAAATATGATTGGTTTTAATAGACGATTCTATTCAATTTTTAATAAAGGTTTAAAGATTATTAATTCAAAAGGAGGAATAAATTCTATCTTGATAGAAGGGCATGAAAGGTTTTGGAAAATTGATAAAGAAAGAAATAAAAGATTATTAGATAATTGGATATACGCGAATTCTGCACATACAATTGATCTATTAAGGTTTTTTGGAGGAGAATACAAAACAATTTATTCTTTGAAAAAAACTATTAAACATAAAAAAGGTGATCATTTTTCAATGATACTAAAATCTAATAAAAATATAATTTCAACTTATATATCTAATTGGTATTCACCAGGAGGTTGGTCAGTAAAGTTATTTGGTAATGGTATAACAATTATTTTTGATCCACTAGAAAAGGGCTATGTTATTGACAAAAATTTTAAAATTTCAAATATTGAGGCTTCTAAATCTGATATAATTTTTAAACCTGGTTTCTATGCACAAATGAAGAATTTTAAATTATTTATAGAAACAGGAAAATTAACTTGGCCTGCTCAAGATATTAATGATGCTTTTAAAACTGTTACTTTGATCAAAAAAATATTACAATAAATAATGTTAAATAATAATTTCATAAATTATGTTCAACTTACATAAACCATATATTTCTGGAACAGATTACAAAAGTATTGAGTCCTCTATAAAATCTGGATGGGTGTCATCTGCAGGACCAATGATTAAAAAGTTTGAACAAATCATTTCTAAGTTTACTCGTTCAAAACATGTAATTGCTTGTTCGACTGGTACTTCTGCGCTTCATATTTCATTAAAGATTATGAATTTTAATAAAAATGAAGAAATAATTGTACCTTCACTAACATTTATAGCTTCTGTAAATTCCATAATTTATAATAATTTATCCCCGTTCTTTTTTGATAATAATAATTATTATACAATTGATGAAATTAATTTACTAAAATATCTCACTACAAATACAAAAAGAGTTAAGAAATATAATAAATATTATTTGTTAAATAAAAAAACTTTAAAAATAATTAGAGCTATAATGCTTGTACATACTTTTGGGAATGCTGTAGATATTGAAAAAATTTATAATTTTTGTAAAAAAAATAATATAATCATAATAGAAGATGCTGCTGAGAGTTTAGGTACATTTTACAAAAAAGGTAAATTCAAAAATTATCACACTGGTACAGTAGGTTTAGTAGGGTGTCTCTCATTTAATGGAAATAAAATTGTTACAACAGGAAGTGGTGGAGCTATACTTACAAATGATAATATTCTAGCAAAAAGAGCAAGATACTTTATAAATCAATCAAAGAATGATAGATTATTTTATATACATAATGAAGTTGGTTATAATTACAGAATGAACAACTTACAGGCATCATTTGGATGTTCTCAATTTAATAAGTTAAAAAAAATCTTAAAGTTGAAAAAGAAGATTCATAATATTTACAAAAAAAATTTTAATGATGAAAATTTGAATATTAGTAGCACACCAGAATTTTGTATTAGCAATAATTGGTTAAATATTCTTCAAATTAAAAAAAAATTAAACAAAAACAAATTAACAGAATTAATTTTAGAGCTTGAAAAGAAAGGTATAGAAACAAGACCTCTATGGTATCCTAATCATAAACAAAAACCTTTTAAGAAATACGAACATCATAATATCAATTTTTTAAATAAAATATATTATAATAGGTTATGTTTACCAAGTAGTCCTGATCTAACTATCAATGACATTAAATATATATCAAAACAAATTAAAACTTTATTATCTAAAATATAACTTAAAATGAAAAGTAAAATTAATAAACCTTTAAAGTTATCATTTATTGGTGGGGGGATAAATTCTTCAATTGGAAAAATGCATTTACTTTCAAGTCAACTAGAAAAAAATTTTGAAATTGTTTCAGGTTTTTTTAGTAGAAATATTAAAGATAATATCAGATCACAAAAAGAATATATTATATCAAGAGATAGAATTTATAATAATTTAATTGAACTTGTAGAAAATGAGATGAATTTAGTAGATTTTTTTGTAATATTAACTCCTACTCCCAATCACTTTGAGGTACTAAAATATTTGATTAGTAAAAACGTTAATATTATATGTGAAAAGCCAATACTATCTAATTTAAAAGAGGTAAAAATAATTCAATCTAAATTAAAAAATTATAAAAAGAAGATCTATGTTACATACAACTATACAGGTTATCCAGCTATTAGAGAGATACAGCAAATTATAAATAAAAAAAAATTAGGTAAACTTTTATCTTATAATCTTTTTATGACACAGGAATCATTTTTAAGAAATCAATCAAAGGATCAAAAGCTAAAAAATTGGAGAAAATATGATGGAGAAATTTCAAACTTGTATTTAGACCTTGGTATTCATCTATATAATTTATCATTTTTCTTACTTAATATAAAACCACAAAGTGTTTTTTCAGATAATATATATTACAAAAATAAATTATCTGACTCAAAAATATTTCTTAATTACTCCAACGGAACTAAAGGTCTATTTTGGATTTCAAAATCATCTATTGGTAATAAAAATGATTTAAGAATCGAATTATTTTTTGAAAATTGCAGTATAAAATGGTCTCAAAATGATTTAGAATTTATTTATATTAATTTGCCTAACGGATCTCAAAAACGTATTGACAGATCTGTAAACTCAAAAGTTTTTAATAATAATAGATACAACAGATATAGAATGGGACATCCCTCAGGTTTTTTGGAAGCTTTTTCAAATATTTATCAAGACATAGCAGATGATTTTCTTAATAAAAAAAATACATATACTTTTAATGAAGATAATAGTTTCAGTGGATTAAAATTTTTAAATTATTGTGAGCAGTCAGCAAAAAAAAAGAAACTAATTAATAACATGATTTTATGAGAGCCGTCATTATCGGTTGTGGAGCAATTGGAGCACATATTGCCTATTCATTATATGAATATGGATTTCATATTTCGATACTAACGCAAAAATATTCTTACAATAAAATTATAGCAAATGGATTAAATATACAAATCAATAACAATAAAAAGCTTATAATTAAAAAACGTTTAAAAAAAAATAAAAAGTTTGAAATTCATAAATCAATTAAAACAATCAATAAAAAGAATGATTACATATTTATAACTGTAAAACTAAAGGATTTTGACACTAATTTAATAAACAATATTAAAGAGATTTCTAATGAAAATACAGCTATAATCCCACCTTGTACTAATATTCCCTTATGGTGGATTAATAGGTTTTATCCTAAAGATGTTGATTTACATAAGATTAATTATTTTAATTTAGAAAATATAATTGGAATGACTATGTGGCTTTCTTCAGTAAAATTAGATTATTCAACAATTCTAGTCAAACATGTGCAAAGAGGATATCCTCTAAAAGCTATTAATAAAAAAATGAAAGAAAAAGAAAGTATATTAAGAGAAGCCTTTAAAAAAAATGGAAAATCTCCAAAAATTAAAAATATTTATTCTGAAATATTCTCTAAATCTCTTAATGCTCTTGCTTTCAATATGGTAGCTTTGTATTTTCAACAAACTAATAGTGAAATACAAAAAAATAAAAGTGCAATAAAAATGCTTGAAAAAATTATGATAGAAGGTGAAAAAATTACTAATAAATTAAAATTAAAATTGTATCAAGATTACAAACAAAGAATTAAGCAAACATTATCTAGTTCAATACATACTATGAGCATGTTAAATGATTATCAAAATGGAAAAAAAATTGAATTGCAATATTTATGGGATTCATTTAGTTTATTAACAAAAATTTCATCAATTAAAATGCCTTATACAAAAAAAATTTATAGTAATCTAAGAAAGAAGTATATAAATTAGTGTACATCTCAAATTTTTTGATAAGAAATTCAAAAAAATTACCTAATAAAATATCTTTTATTTGCAATGAAAAAAAAATTACAAATTCAGAATTATATGAGAATGTAAAAAATATTGTATTCAATTTAAGAAAAATAGGGTTAAGAAAAGGAAATACCATTGCATTAATATTGCATAATTCAATTGTTTACCCCCAAATCTTTCTAGCAGCTTCTTATATGGATTTAAACATTGCTCCACTAAATCCATTGATTTCTAAAAATGATATTTTAAAACAATTACAAGAGTTAAATATAAAAGCACTATTTTCTTGGGAGGATTATCTAAAAACTATAGATTTGAAAAAAATTAATATAAATAAAAAATATTGTTTTGATTTAAATTCTAAATCTAAAATATTTCAAAATTTTGATAAGTTGCTTATAAATCCTAATAATAAATTTAAGCTAATAATTAAAAAAAATAATTATAATAAAAATTTTTTATTTGGCTTAACATCAGGTTCAACAAGTGAACCAAAAGTTGTTTCTTGGTCCCAAAAAACAAAAATTCTTAGAAGTAGACATGCAAAAAAAATTTATAATTTGAATATTAATGATAATTTAATAATATCAACACCGATGTATCATTCTATATCTTTTAGATTAATTATATTACCAATTTTTTTGAACACAACATGTATAATTTTAGATAAATTTAATAAAGAAAATTGGATTAAAAATATAAAAATTCATAAAGTCACTTTTTCAATTTTAGTTGCTGATCAAATTGAAAAAATCTATCAAAATTTAAATAATAAATCTCTTAAAAGTTTAAAAACACTTGTATCATGTTGCTCACCTTTAAGTAAAAAAATTAAGCAGAGTATAATTAAATATAAAAATTTAGATGTGTATGACACATATGGTGCATCAGAAGTGGGAACAATAACAAATATAAATTTAAAAAAAGAAAAAAATAAAATAAATTCAAATGGTAAACCAACACCTGGTTATGCGATAAAAATTTTATATAATAATAAATTATTTTCTAAACCAAATATTGAAAGTGAAATTTGTTGTAATACAAAAAATATCTTTTCAGGTTATTATAAAAATAAAACCAACTATCAAAATACTTTAAATAATAAATATTATTTAACTGGAGATATTGGATATTTAGATCGACACAATTATTTATATGTTACTGGTCGAAAAAAAGACATTATTATAAGAGGGGGAATAAATATATATCCATTAGATATTGAAAAAATTTTAAATAAGTTTCCCTTTATTGATGAAACATGTGTTATCGGTCTAGTAGATAAAAAGTTAGGAGAAAAAATTTGTGTTTTAATTTTATCAAAAAATATTAAAAAAATTAATACGGCAAAATTATTTAAATATTGTATAAATAATTTAGCAGATTATCAAATTCCATCTATATTCTATCATGTAAAAGAATTACCACGTGGTTCTTTGAATAAAGTAAGTAAATATAAAATAAAAAAAAACTTATCAAATTATGTATCTAAAAAAAATATATTTTTCAATAATTATTCCATATTTTAAAAATCCCTTACTTTTAGATAAATGTCTAAAAAGTATTGATAATCAAACATTAGATAAAAATTATTTTGAAGTTATAGTTATTGATGATTTTTCAAAAACAAATTTGAAAATAATTAATAATAATTTTTCCAATAAATTCTCTAATTTTTCTATAATTAATTTAACCAAAAATAATGGCCCTGGATACGCAAGAAATGTAGGAATTAAAAAAAGTAAAGGAAGCTATTTATTTTTTGTTGATAGTGATGATGAAATTAAAAGTAATACTTTACGTAAACTTTTTAAAGTTATAAAAAAAAAGAATGTAGATATTGTATCATTCAACTATGAATTAAGAAATCAAAGAAAAATTTCTAAAAGAATGAGAAATGATATCCAACTAATGAATGTAAATAAAAAATTATTTATAAAACTTTTTTTAGAAATGAATTATAATAATTCAGTTATTTTTTCTATTTTTAAAAGGTCACTTATTGTAAAAAATAAAATTAAATTTGTAAAAGGATATCATGAAGATATATCATTTTTTTTCATAAGTTTTTTTTATTCAAGACATAAAATATTTATTAATGATGATTTATATATTAAAAATAATACTAAAAATTCGATTATTAATAGTTTTTCAAATAAACATATAATTGAATATTTGAACAGTTGGATATATGTATATTCTTTTTTAAAAACTAAATATAATATTGAATATTTAGAAAGATATCTTTCTAAATCTTTTGTTAGAGGCATGATTGGAATAATGGCAATTTTAATAATTAAAATTTTCAAATTTATTAAAAATGAAAGGTTAAGAAGAAAGTATGTTAACTTTTTGATTTCAGAATATAGAAAAATTTATTCAAAATATTTTAAAAAATATAATTTAAAATATACATCAAGGTATGATATTATTTTCAAAGAATTTTCTATATATATCAATGATAAAAATTATAAAATATTTAAGGAAAAAATTATTAAACTACTATAATTTATTATGACCAAAGAAAAAATTAAAATAATAATTATAAAATTAATAGAAAAAATATCAAAAATTAAAGTAAAAAAAGATATAAAAAATAAGAATTTTAATTATTTTGAAATGGGCTTAATTGATTCATTAAATTTAATAAAATTTATATTTGAACTTGAAAATTTTTTTAAAATTAGTTTTTCTCAAAAAGATATATTGTCAAAAAAATTTAAAAATATAGACAATTTAATTATTATAATTTTAAACAATTTAAAAAAATAATTATGGATAACATTTTATATGTAGTTCATTGTATTGATACAGAGGGTCCATTAAATGAAACTTTAAAAAATACTTTTCAAAGACTTGAAGATATTTATGGTTATAAGTTAAAACCTTCTACACAAAATTTAAAAAAAATCCAAAATAAAGAAATTAATTTCTCTGGTTATGAAGCTTTAATAGCTCAAACTTTTGACAAAGATTTAATTAATTACAATAATTCATGGAATAAAATTGAAAAAATGATCAAAAGAATTACTAATGAAAAATTTAGAAATAACTTTAAAGATAGCTATAATAATGGTTGGAAATTTAATTGGTTTATTATGGATCACTATGGTTTCAATAAAAATCCAAGAAAAAGATCATTGGGCATTCATAAAATTTGGAATAAGTATGAAAGTTTCTATAAATCTATAAAAATAAAAGATAACTTTCATTTTCATTTCCATCCAATAGCTTTTTCAAAGTCTGCTAACCATTGCGGAACTCATTATTTTAATAATGATTCTAATATATACGATATACTAAATAAAAAATTAATTGATAAAAAATGGTTTCCATCAGTTTACCGTCCAGGATTTCATACAATTCGACCTGATAGTCATTGGTTTTTAGAACAATTTATTCCTTTTGATTATTCAAACCAAAGTGTTTTAAGTTTAGAAAATATTAAGGATGATTTATCGGATGGAAGATTTGGTGATTGGAGAAGGGCTTCTAAATCATGGGCTCCATATCATCCTTCTCATGATGATTATCAGAAACAGGGGCGATGTCGGAGATTTACTGCAAGATGTTTAAATATTGGCACTAGACATAAAATATTATCAAAAAATGATATAGATCAAGCTTTTTATGAAGTGTCAAATAATAAACCTGCAATATTATCTTTTACAAATCATGATTATAGGGAAATGAGTAAAGATATAAAAAATGTGTACAATATGATAAAAGAAGTGTCATCTAAATATAAAAAAGTTAAATTTAAATGGTGTGATGCAAGAGAGGCAATGAGATTATGTTTAAAAATTAAAGATAATAAAAATGAAGTTTCTCAATTCTTATCAAAAAATAGCTTCAAATTAAAATTTAAAAAACCAATATTCGGACCACAACCTTATCTTGCATTTAAAGCAAAAAATGGTAAATATTTTCATGATAACTTTGAAATTCAGAAACCTTTTAAAGAATGGTCTTATACATTTGATGATCACACAATAAATCATAGAGAGCTTAGTGATTTTTGCTGGGCTGCTAACGATAAATATGGTAATACTTTTATTGGCTCTGTAGATTTAAAAAATAATAAAACTTTTTATAAAGTTATATAATGGATAAAAAAGATAAAACAATTAGCTGCCGCTTTCTTCAAAGAGCAATTTATTACGCACCCGATGAACTTAGACATTGTTGTAAAAGATATTATTATAAAGGAGAAATGAAAGGAGATGTCCCAATGTTTTCTCTTCAAGGCAATCCAGATGTTTCTCTAAATAGAATAATTAAATCAAAAAAAGAAATTATAAAAAAAATTAATAACAATGAAGAAACGGGTTGTAAGGGATGTCCAGTTCTAGAAAGAGCTGAATGGAAGAATGTTGAAGATGAACAATTTGATCATATTTCTATCGAACATCATGCAAGATGTAATATGAGATGTTCCTATTGTAGTGAAGTTTATTATGGTGGTAAAGTTTCGCAGTATGATATTTTTCAAGCCTTGGATGAATTAGTTAAAAAAAATAAAATTAGAGATGACTGTCAGGTGGCTTGGGGAGGTGGTGAGCCCACAATGAGTCCAGATTTTAGTCATTTAATTTCATATATTAATAGTAATGTTAAACCTAAAACTCAGAGATTTTTTTCAAACGCAATAAATTATTCTGATGAAATAGCTAATTTGTTAAAACACAATATAGCATCTTTAACAACGAGTGTAGATGCAGGAAGTATAAAAACTTTTAAAAAAGTTAGAGGTGTAAATCAATATAACAAAGTACTTCGACATTTAAAAAAATATCATGATATTTCAAAAAAAAATACAGTAATTAAATTTATTTTTACTGATTTAAATTCAACAAAAGAAGAAATTGAAGGTTTTGTTAAAGATATAGAAGAATACGGATTAGGTTCTGGAAATTTTTTAATTAGTAGTAACTTTAGGGATGAAAAACTAACTTTGGATCAAGCACACTTAATAATTTACTTACACTCAATGTTAATCAATAACGGAGCATATACATGTGCTCTAGATGATCATGTAAGACCAAGGATAAGCAAAATATCAAATAAAATTTTTAAAGAAAAAACTTATCTTGATCTTCAATCTGAAGAAATCAATAATACATTTGAAAAAATAAAATCTACAAAAAATAATTTATCAGAAATAATAGTTTGGGGAATAGGAGAATATGCTAACTTATTATTAGATAATTCTGTAACATTTTCTGATACCAAGGTTAAGTTCTTTGTAGATAGTAATCCACATAAGCAAGGTACATTATTTAGAAAGTCAAAAGTCTTAAGTCCTGACGTAGTTAAAGAACACAAAGATCCAATATTAATTGCCTCTAGTTTTTGGTATCATGATATTTATGAGTTACTAATTTCTTATGGAGTAGATAAATCTAGAATTTATAGCAGTTCACTTATTTAATTTTAATGCTTATAAAAAAGCTAGAAAATAATGACTTAAAAAATTTTATTTCTTTTTGCAAAGAAAATTTACCAAATTCATTTGTTTATAACAAAAAATTCTTAGATTATTGGTTTAGAGATAAAAACTATAAATGGTTAATAGATGTCGTTTATAATAAAAAAAAAATATGTTCTATAAATATTAAAATTGAAAATCAGGCAATTTTAAATAAAAAAATATATAATTTTTATTGGACAAGTACAGCGTTTACAATTTGTAAAAACAAAAAAGATCCAAATATTGGATTAATATTAATTGATATTCACAAAAATAGTGACATTGTTGGATCTATATGCCCAAATAAATATTCCTATTCATTAAATGAAAGTTTAGGAAGAAAAATTAATAATATTAAATTACAGAGATATATATTTTTACATAACAAAAAGTTTCTTAAAATAATTAAAAAAGATAAAAAAATAGAATTTAAAAATCTTTCTTATAAAAGAATAAATCGATACAAAAATACAAATAGTTCATGGGTCTCTAATATCCCTACTGGATATAACAATTTATGGAAAAATTTTTCATCAAGATTTAATTTATGTATAAACAAAAATGATAAATTTATTAAAAAAAGATATTTAAATAATAAGTTCCAGGATTACAAATTTCTTAAAGTAAATAATTTTCAAAAAAGAATTAGTAGGTTTTGCAGTCATCAGATATCAACAACAAAATGATGTAAAATTTGCTAGAATAATTGAATTTATTTCAAAAAAAAATTTTGAATATATTGTATGGAAAGAAATTTTATATAGAAATTATCTTAATAATGCCTCGATTTCTGACTTTTTCGTAGTTGGTAACAATCAAAATAAAAATTTAAACTTATTAGGTTTTAAAAAAATGAATAAGACCAATATATTTTACAATATTCCAAACCTTTTATCACCATTAAATTATAGACAATGGTCAGATGATTTTTATCTTGGTGGATTAAAAATAAAAAAATTAAGTAAAAATTTTCTAAAAAAAATATGGTTTACTAAAGGTGATGGTGATAGAGATTATCCAACAAGGTATGATATCAAAATATAAAAAAGATATAATAATTTTAGGAAGTGGTGGACATGCAGTTTCAATTTTAGAAATCTTATATTATCTAAAAGAATATAAATTAACAGGATATGTAGATAAACAATTAAATAAAAAATCAAAATTAAAATTTTTAGGAAATGATAATGATTTAAAACTTATAAGAACAAAAACTACATATGCAATAATAGGGATTGGGCAAATTAAAAATAGTAGAATAAGAGAAAATAAATTTACAATGTTAAAAACACTAAAATTTAAAATACCAAATATTATTTCGCCTTTTGCAATACTCTCAAATAATATTTCAATAGGAGAAGGTAATTCAGTTTTCCATCAAGCATTAATTAATTCAGAATGTGTAATTGGAAATAACAATATAATTAATTCTAAGGCTTTGATTGAACATGAGACTACTATTGGAAATAATAATCACATTTCAACTGGTGTAATAATTAATGGTAACTGTGAAATAGGTAACAATAACTTTATTGGAAGTGGAGTCATTATTAATAATAATATAAAAATTGGAAATAATTGTATAATAGGTTCCTCAAAAAATTTGAAAAAAGATATCAAAAATAATCAAATAATTAAATGAAAAATAAATTACTAATAATTGCTGAAGGCGGTGTTAACCATAATGGAAACCTATCTCTAGCTAAAAAAATGATTTCTAGCTCTAAACAATGTGGTGCAGATTATATTAAATTTCAATACTATATAACTGAAAATTTAATTTTAAAAAAATCTAAATTAGCAAATTATCAAAAAAAAAATTCAATTAAAAAAACAAATCAATATGATTTATTAAAAAAACTTGAATTAAAACAAGATCAAGTTTATGAATTAGTTAAATTTGCTAATAAAATAAAACAAAAAATTTTTTTTTCTATTTTTGATGAAGAAAGCTTTAATTTTATAAATAGCTTTAATTTTGATTATATAAAAATTCCATCAGGAGAAATTGATAACTATCCATTATTAAATGCAATTTCTAAAAAAAAGAATAAAATTATACTATCAACTGGTATGTCAAATTTAAATGAAATAAAAAAAGCTTTAAAAATTCTCAAAAGTAATATTATTCCTAAAGAATATATAAATATCTTACATTGCAATACTGAATATCCCTCTCCTATCATTGACATAAACATGAATTCTATGAATACTTTAAGAAAAAAATTAAATGTTAATGTAGGATATTCTGACCACTCAAATTCATCTGAAGTACCAATAGTTGCTACATCACTAGGTGCCAAATTTATTGAAAAACATTTTACTCTAAATAGAAAATTATCTGGACCAGATCATAAATCCAGTTTAATTCCTAAAGAATTTAAGTCAATGGTTAAAAAAATAAGAAATACTGAAATAATTCTTGGTTCATCTGAAAAAAAATTATCTTCAAGTGAGAGTAATAATATTAGAATTGTAAGAAAATCAATTGTAGCTAGTACTGAAATTAAAAAAGGTGAAATTTTAAATGAAAAAAATATTTCAATTAAAAGACCTGGTACTGGAATTCCTGCATCATCTTTTTATAAAGTATTAGGAAGAAAATCAAAAAAAAATTATAAGAAAAACCAACAAATTTAAATGATTAATTTGTGTATAATAACTGCAAATAGAGCAGAGTATGGAATCTTAAGTGAACTTATAAAAAAATTAGATAAAGATAAAAGTTTTAATTTAGATTTAATTGTTACAGGATCACACCTTAATAAGAAATTTGGAAATACCTTAAGTGAAATAAATAAAGATAAAATTAAAATTAGTAAAATATTTAAATCTTTTCCAAAAGAAGATACAAAGCTAGAAATACTTAAAAGTATAACTAAAAGCACAAAGCATTATTCTAATTATTTTTTAAAAAAAAAATTTGATCTTTTAATATTGTTTGGAGATAGATACGAATTGATTGCACCATCTCTTACAGCTTTTTTCTACAACATACCTATTGCACACATTAATGGTGGAGACGTAACACAGGGATCACTAGATAACAATATACGTAATTTTTTATCTGCAATATCTTCTCTACATTTTGTTACAAATAAATATAGTTTTAAAAGAGTTAGAGATATAACTGGACAAAAAAAAAATATTTATAATGTTGGATCATTATCATTTTCAAGAATAAAAAAGATTAAAAAATATTCAAAAAGTACTATTAAAGCTTTATTACAAATTAAATTTTCTGAAAAAAACTATTTGGTTACTTTTCATCCAATTACAAACGAACCTAAAGAGACATTAAATCAATTTAATGTATTATTGAATGCATTAATGTCTATACAAAATAGTACAATAATTTTTACATATCCAAATAATGATTATGGCTCAGATAAAATTATCAAATTAATAGAAAATTTTATTAAAATTAAAGATAATACTTATTTATTTAAATCACTTGGTTTTGTAAATTATATAAATCTTTGCACACACTTAGATGCAGTAATTGGAAATTCATCAAGTTTTATATTAGAAATACCTTTTTTGAAAATTCCAAGTATAATTGTAGGTAATAGACAAAAAGGAAGAATTATGCATAAAACTGTAATTCCTGTAAAGACGGATAAAAAATCTATAATCAAAGCTTTAACTAATATAAAAACTAATAGAAATAAAAATAAAAATATTTATGAAAAATCTGATACTATTAAAAATATAATAAAATATGTTAAAATATTTTTTTCAAATTAAATAAATGGAAAAATATACAATTAATTCTAATTCTTCCATTAAACATGCTTTACAGAAGTTATCAATTTGTGGTGAAAAATGTTTGATTGTAATAGATAATAAAAATAAATTAGTTGGAACCTTAAGTGATGGAGATATTAGAAAATCAATTATTAACCATAATTCACTCAAACTAACAATAAAAAATATATACAATAAAAAACCAAAAAAATTTTATGAAAATAAAATTGATAAAGAATTATTAGAAAAATATTTTATTGAAAAAAGATTAGAAATTATACCTATAGTAAATAAAAATCATATCTTAGTCGATGTAATATTATTCTCTAAATATTTTAATTCTAATAAAATAAAAAAAAATAAATTTCAAAAAAATATTGATGTAATTATTATGGCTGGTGGCTTTGGTAAACGATTAGCTCCCTTCACAAATATAATCCCAAAGCCTTTAATGCCATACAAAAATACTACTCTTATTGAGTACATTATGAAGAGATTTAATGATTATAACTTAAAAAATTTTATAATTAGTGTTAATTATAAAGAACAATTAATTAAAAATTATCTAGAAATACTTAAAACTAAAAATAATATAAATTTTTTAAATGAAAAAAAACCTTTAGGAACTATAGGATCTCTAAGTAATTTAAAAAAAGTTACTTCAAATTTTTTTATTATAAATTGTGATACTATAATTGATGTTAATTTCCATGAAGTTTATAACTTACATAAAAAACAAAATAATGATTTAACAATAGTAAGTTGTTCCAAAGAATTTAAAATACCTTATGGATGTTTCGAAATAAATAGAAATGGTAAAATGATTAAAATGCTTGAAAAGCCAAAACAAAATTATTTAGTAAATACAGGTTTATATTTAATGAATTCTAAGGTTTTAAAATTAATAACTAAAAATACAAAATTAGATTTTAATATTTTATTAAAGAATTTAATTAAAAAGAAATATAAAATCGGATTTTTTACAATTGATGAAAATAGTTGGAAAGATTTTGGTGAAAAATCCTCTTTTACTATTAAAGCTTAAAAAAATTTATGAAGATTTTATGTACTATTTGTGCACGAAAAGGATCAAAAGGGTTAAAAAATAAAAATATATTAAAAATAAAAGGTAAACCACTTATTGAATACACATTACTGACATCAATTAATTCTAAATGTTTTGATAATATATCCGTATCTTCAGATATTAACTTTCCTATAAAGTTTAAAAATAAATATAAACAATTATATTTTCACAAAAGAGTCAAAAAATTATCTGGAGATAGAATTGGTAAAATAGCAGTAATTAGAAATTTGCTTGAAGAATCTGAAAGATATCACAAAACTAAATATGATATTGTTGTTGATCTAGACATTACTTCTCCTCTAAGAAAAGAAATTGATATTAAGAGAGCACTGAAAACTTTTGTTGATAATAATTATAATAATTTAATTAGTATTACAGAGTCCAAAAAAAATCCTTATTTCAACATGATAGAAATCAAAAATAACAAGCCAAATCTAATAAAAAAAGGAAAAATTTATTTATCTAGACAAACTGCACCTAAAACATATGATATGAATGCTTCAATATATATTTGGAAAAGAGAATATCTTATAAAAAATAATAATTTATTAAACAAAAAAACTGGTTTTTATATAATGCCAAGGTTTAGATCAATTGATATTGATGATGAATTAGATTTTTTTGTTTCAAAGCAAATAATTGAAAGAAATTTAAATAAATGAAAATTGCATTAATTGGTGCAGGTGGAATAGGGAGTAGACATATTCAAAGTATAGTAAAGTTAAATAACAAATTAGATTCTTTATTTATAATTGAGCCGTCTGAAAAAAGTATTTATAACTTAAGTAAAATTATTAAATTTAAAAGTAATATTTTTTTTTATAAAAAAATTATAAGATTTAAAGTAAATTTTGATTTCCTAATAATATCAACAAATTCTGATATTAGAAAAAAAGTTTTTGAAAAATTTATAGAAAAAAACAATGTCCGCAATATTATTTTTGAAAAAATTGCTTTTACAAATACCCAAGATTATTTAAAGGTAATAAATAAAATTAAAGAAAAGAAAATTAATGCTTATATTAATTTGCCAAGAAGAACATATTTAATCTATAAAAAAATTTATAGAAAAGTATTTAATAAAAAAAATATTTGCTTCACTATTATAGGTCACAATTGGAATTTAAGTACCAATTTAATTCATAATATTGATTTATTTTATTATTTAACAAATTCTAAAATATTAAAACTTAAACATGTTGAGTTAACCAACATTAGAAAGAAAAATAATAATAAATTTATAGATTTTAATGGCTCTATAGAAATTGAAAATAACAAAAATGATATTTTAATTATCAAGGATTTAAAATCAAAAAATAACAAATTTAACAAAAAATTAATTGGAGGTATTAAAATTGAAATTCCAGAAGTATCATTTTTTATATTTGAAGATAAATCGACTGTATATGAATTAGATAATAAAAATTGTAAAATTAAAAAACATTTCATAAATATACCAATGCAAAGTGAATTGACGCATAAATTAATAGAAAATTTTAATAAAAATAAATTTGAATTGCCTTCACTAGAAGAAAACTTCGAAGTTCATAAAATATTATTACGAGCAATTAAAAAAGGTCTTGTTAAAACTAAATATTCAAATTTAAAAAATTTACCTATTACTTAATTATGAAAGATACAGTTTGCATCATTGGTTATGGATCTATTGGAAATAGACATCATAATATTTTAAAAAAATTTTTTAAAAAAAATCAAATATACATAATTACTAATCGACCAAATATAACTAATTCTTATCAAAAAGTATCTAGTTTAAAAAAATTAGACCCAAAATACATTTTTGTTTGTAATGAAACTTCAAAACACTATGATACACTTAAATATATTGACAATAATTTCAAAAATAAAATAGTCTTTATTGAAAAACCTCTTTTTGAAAAATTTTTAAATTATAAACCGTCAAATAATAAATACTTTGTTGGCTATAATATGCGATTCAACCCTATTTTAACTGATGTAAAAAATTATATAAAAAGTAAAAAAATTTACAGTGTAGATGTTATTTGTGCATCTTATTTACCAAATTGGAGAAAAAATAGAGACTACAGAAATACATATAGTGCATCCAAAAAAAAAGGCGGAGGCGTTTTATTAGATTTAAGTCATGAATTTGATTATATAAAATGGATCTTTGGTGAATTTAACATTATATATTCTTATGTTAACAAAATATCAAATTTTGAAATATCCTCTGAAGATTATGCAAGTATATTTCTGAAAACAAAAAATAATATAAATATTAATGTCACTCTAAATTATTTTTCAAAAATTAATAAAAGAGAAATATTAATAAATGGTAAAAATTTTTCTTTATCAATAGACTTAATTAATAAAAAAACCATCACTTTCTTGAATAGATCTATATTAAAAAAATACTATTTTGATATAAATAAAAGTTATAAATTACAAATTGAAGACCTTATTAAAAATCAATATAAAATATGCTCATACAAAGAAGCCTTAAATCTTATGGGTATAATTGATAAAATGAGAAATAAACTATAAATATTAATATAATTAAACAGAAATTTCATTTTTAAACCTATTAAATCAATTATTTTAAAAAAAAGATAGAATTCCATAATTAGTTCTATAGGTAATATTTATTTATATAATTTTAATTTTTTTAAATGTAGGTTAAATATAATGAACTATAAAAATTCCTTTTCACTAAAAAACAAAAATGTTTATATATTTGGAGGAGCTGGATTTATAGGTAAAGAGATTGTTGACGCTTTATCTTCATACAATGCTCACGTAATAATTTTAGATATAAACAAAAAAGAAGGTATTGATATTAAAAAAACTTTAACTTTAAAAAAAAGAAAAATTAGTTTTAAAAATTTTGATATAACAAAAAAAAATATAAATAAATTAAATTTAAAAAAAATTTTTTCCAAATATGGTTCACCAGACATAATGATTAATACATCTTATCCAAAGTTAAAATCATGGTCAAAGAGTAGTTTTAAAAAAATAGAATATGATACAATGAATTTAAATGTTCAAAAAAATCTAATTACCTATTCATGGCTACCAAAAGTTTTTGCTGATTTTATGGTTCAAAAAAAAATTAAAGGTTCAATTATATCAATGGGTTCAATATATGGATTAGTAGCACAGAATTTAAATTTTTATAAAAATACGAATATGTCAGAAAATATGTTTTATCCTTTAATCAAGGGAGCTTTAATATCTCACACAAAGCAGTTAGCATCATTTTATGGTCAATATGGTATCAGAGTTAATTTAATATCTCCTGGAGGATTAAAAGGTCATGTTGCTGGACAATCTTCAAAGCAAAACCCAATATTTGTAAAAAATTACATCAAAAATGTTCCATTAAATAGAATGTGCCAGGCAAGTGATATAGCTAATGCTTGTATTTTTTTAAGTTCAGATTCATCTAAATACATAACAGGAGTAAATTTAGTTGTTGACGGTGGAATAACATCAACACTTTAAAGATGTTTGAGGATTTAAAGTTAGATAGGCAAGAAACTTTAATAAATAAAGTTTTAATAATAGATGGCCAAGCCGGTAGTGGAAAGACACTTTTTACACAAATTTGTGGTTCTTTAAATAGAGTTGAACATTTTACTTATTCTACAGAAATTGAAAATATTTGTGCATTGATGTATCTAAACAAGATTGAAAAAGACGCCGCAACTTCAATGCTCAAAATACAATTGGATCAAATGATATATGAAACAATGATGGCTAGAAGATTAAATTTTAGATACTCAGATTTGTCAAGTATTTTTAAATCATATAAATTTTTTAAATATATTAGAAGAGCGTTTTCTAAAGGAGACGAAATAATACCTGATATTATAAATAAACAAAGACCTATTTTACAGATTTTAACTCACAATCTATTGCCATACAGTGAAATTATTTTTCAAACATTACATGAAAAAGTCAAATTTGTTGAAGTTATTAGACATCCTTTATATATGATAATTCAACAGACACTAAATCAACAAAATTTTTATAATAATATAGGTAAGTCAAGACAATTTCATTTATGTGTTGAGAAAGATAAAGATGAATTCTTTTACTGGAATTTTGATTATATAGATGAATTCAAAAAATGTTCACCAGTAGAGAGAGCTATTCTTGAAGCTAATTACTTTTTTAATTTATCAAATTCATTTAAGTCAAATAACAAAAATTTCTCAAATAAAATAATGACAATACCTTTCGAGCAATTTGTTCTTGATCCAATTCCAATTTTAAAAAATTTAAATTTTTTCATAGGGTCAAATAATAGTAGAAGTACAAACAAAGTTTTAAAAAAAAATAAAATACCAAGAACTAAAATATCTGATAGTATATCTTTAGATATTTATAAAAGATGTGGATGGGAACCTCCAATAAAAAATTTTAATGAAAAAGAAGAGCTAAATCATAGGAGAAATTTTATTTTGAAAAACAATGCTCGAAAAAAATATATAGATATTATTGATAAACTTAGTTATGAATATGAAAATAATTATATGTTAAATATTTTAAGCTTATGAAAATTGTAGCAATGATTCCAGCTCGATTAGGTAGTACTAGAGTTAAAAATAAAAATATTCGATACTTAGGAAATAAACCACTTGTTCAATACATAATTGAAACATCAAAAAAATCTAAATTAATTGATGATATTTATGTAAACTCAGAAAGCAATATTTTAGAAAAAATTGCTAAAAAAATGAATGTTAATTTTTATAAAAGAAATAATAATTTATCTTCAAATAAAGCAACTAATGATGATTTTGCATTAGATTTTTTGAATAATATAGAATGTGATTTATTGATACAATTACTCCCTACTTCTCCGTTTATAAATAACATTGAAATAGATTCATTTATTAAACATATGATTAAAAATTCATATGATACTTTAATTTCAACTAAAGATATAAGAATAGAGTCTATATATAAAAATAAAGAAATAAATTTTGATAAAAAAAAACAAACTCCACCATCTCAAAGTTTAACACCAATTAAAGCTTACGCATGTGGCATAATGGGTTGGAAGAAAAAAGTTTATTTAAAAAACATGAAAAAATTTTCAAGCGCTTATCATGGAGGATTAGGTAAGACAGGATATTTTGATTTAACTGGTGACTCATTGATTGATATTGATAATGAAGATGATTTTAAGCTTGCTTTGGCTATTTTAGAAATGAAATCTAAGAAAAATGAAAAACCTAAATATTTTAATGCTAAAAATAATCTTATATTTGACTCAAATGTAAAAAAAATTTTAAGTAAAGATGGGGTTTTAAATAATAATCAAGAGTCTTATAATAAAATGGTAGTTAATATTAAAAAAATTATCGATAAAAATCCAAAAAATAAGTCATGGTCACATACTTTAGTTAATTCTGACTCAAATAGTGCTACAATAATTGCTCAATTGTCCGGTGAAGGAAATAGAATGCATTTCCATCCTGATTGGAATGAATGGTGGTATATCCTAAAAGGTAAATGGGAATGGAATATAGATGGAATAAAGAAAATAATTAATGTTGGAGATGTTGTTTTTATTGAAAAAAATAAAAAACATAAAATAAC
>MDTG01422209.1_pt1 | contig 28468 bp, 23 predicted proteins | sample 811421 | NCBI WGS metagenome assembly MDTG01 (sample SAMN05326645, study PRJNA326480) | marine metagenome | isolation source: seawater | place: Pacific Ocean: South East | collected 2011
CTAGTACAAAGAACTGAAGTAGAGAGTAAAACTGCAAGTGGAATTATTTTAGTTGATTCAGCTAAAGAAAAACCAAATACAGCAGAAGTAAAAGCAATTGGTGGAGAAGTTACTGAAATTAATGTAGGTGATACTATTGTTTTTGAACAATTTAGAGGAACTGAATTTACACTTGATGGTGTAGATTATTTAGTGTTAGAACAAGAAAATATTATAGGAGTTATGTAAGATGGCAAAAGAAGTAAGATTTAGTGATGATGCAAGAAATAGATTATTTACAGGTGTTGAAAAATTAGCTGATGCTGTAAAAGTTACAATGGGTCCTAGAGGAAGAAATGTATTATTACAAAAAGCTTTTGGAGCACCTACTATTACAAAAGATGGTGTTTCAGTAGCACGTGAAATTGAACTTGAAGATACATTAGAAAATATGGGAGCACAACTTGTAAAAGAAGTTGCTTCAAAAACTGCTGATGAAGCAGGTGATGGTACTACAACTGCAACTGTTTTAGCTAATTCTGTATTTAAAGAAGGTCTTAGAAACGTAACAGCAGGTGCAAATCCAATTATTTTAAAAAGAGGTATGGATAAGGCTACAGATGCTATTTTAGTTGAGCTTAAAGCAGCATCAAGAATTGTTGCTAATAAAAAAGAGATTGAACAAGTTGCTACTATTTCAGCTAACTCTGATACAGCAATTGGAGCTATGATTGCAGAAGCTATGGATAAAGTTGGTAAAGATGGTGTTATTACTGTTGAAGAAGCTAAAGGTATTTCGGATGAGCTAGATGTAGTTGAAGGTATGCAATTTGATAGAGGTTACTTATCACCTTACTTTGTAACTAATACTGAAAAAATGACTACAGAAATGGAAAATCCATTTATTTTATTATGTGAGAAAAAAATCTCTAATTTAAAAGAGATGTTACCAATTTTAGAAGCTGTTAATCAAACAGGAAGACCTTTATTAATCATTTCTGAAGATGTTGAAGGTGAAGCACTTTCTACATTAGTTGTAAATAGATTAAGAGGTTCATTAAACATTGCTGCTGTTAAAGCTCCAGGTTTTGGTGATAGAAGAAAAGCAATGTTAGAAGATATTGCTGTTTTAACTTCTGGAACTGTTGTTTCTGAAGAAATGGGAATGAAACTTGAATCAACTGGTATGGAAGCTTTAGGAACAGCTGCTAGAGTTGTAATTGATAAAGATAATACTACTATTGTAAATGGTGCTGGTGAAGCTGATGCTGTTTTAGGAAGAGTAAATCAAATCAAAGCTGAAATGGAAGGTACTTCATCTGAGTATGATAAAGAAAAGTTACAAGAAAGATTAGCAAAACTTTCAGGTGGTGTTGCAGTTATTAAAGTTGGAGCTGCTTCTGAAACTGAAATGAAGGAGAAAAAAGACAGAGTTGATGATGCCTTATCTGCAACAAGAGCTGCTGTTGAAGAAGGTATTGTAATTGGTGGAGGAGCTGCTTTAATTAGAGCTGCTGCTAAAGTATCTTTAGAGCTTGATGGTGATGAACAAATTGGTGCGGATATTGTATTAAGAGCTATTAAAGCACCTTTAAAACAAATTGCTTTAAATGCTGGTTTTGATGCTGGTGTTGTTGCTAATGAAGTAGAGAAATCTGAAAATGAAAACTTAGGATTTAATGCTGCAAGTGGTGAATATGTAGATATGTTTGAAGCTGGTATTGTTGACCCTGCAAAAGTTGAAAGAGTTGCAATGCAAAATGCTGTTTCAGTTGCTTCATTATTATTAACAACTGAAGCTACTGTTACTGATATCAAAGCAGAATCTTCTGCTGCTCCTGCTATGCCTGATATGGGTATGGGTGGTATGCCTGGTATGGGAATGTAATTTACATTCTCTCTTAAACATCCCATTCTTAGGGGTGTTTAAACCTTTTCTCTAAAATTTCGTAACCTATTGTTAACCATACCCCATCCCTATATAGCGTTGTTTCATACTCTAAGTTACGAAAAAGGTTAAGAAAAAATTTGTTAACCAAATCCTCTTAAACCACCGATTATACAGTGCTTTCAATGAATGTTAAACATAGTCAAAGTGAGACAGATTAAGGTATTTTTAATTTAGTAACCAATTTCTTAACCATAATGTAGATTTTTGATTTATTTTATGACTAATTAATTGATATTATTTACTATGATAATTTAACTGATTTATGGGTAGAATATATCCTTAAAGTAAAGGAATTATGTTGCATATAAGAAATACCATTTATAAACTTCAAATATTATTTTCATTAATTATTTTAGGAATTTTTTCTCTATTTTATACTACTTATAAAAATTCGTATGAAACAGATTTAGATACATATATTCAAAAAGAGATAGAGTTCAATAAAAATAGAATTATAGATTCATTAAAAATAGTTTCAACAAAGTATGAAGATAAACGTAACTCATTTTTAAATATTCATAACTATTCGTTAAAATCATTGAAAGAGAGTCCTTCTCTTACTCTTAAAGAACTAAAAAAAGATATTCAAAGTAGATATAATCTAAGTGATATTGAAATTGAACTTTATTTAATAGATAAAAACTATATTATATATGAGACAACTTTTCCAAAAGATTTAGGTTTTGATTTATCTGTTATAACAGAAGCCAAAGACTTTTTAGATAAAACAAAAATAGATGAAAAAATTTATTTAGCAGATAATATATCAGAAGATGCTATCGATGGCAAATATAAACTTTATTCATATTCAAAATTAAAAAATGAAACTTATTTAGAATTAGGTTTTATCGATACTAAACTTTTCAATAGTATTTCTAATGATTTAAATATTCATAAAAATTTATCTTTGTATAGAGTAAATACAAATGATAAATATCAATACTATTATAAAATGGAAAAAAGGGATAAGAATATTTCAAAAACTTAAAAAAGTTTTCTATAAATGAAAAATCTGATGATATTATTTTAAATACAATTAGAAATAATAAATCATTACTTATTGAAAAAAACAATGAAGTTATTTCATATATACCATTATTAGAATATAAAAAGTTCTCACTTTTAAAATATACAGATATTGTAATGGAAGTAAAAATTGATATTACTAAAAAATTGAAGCTTTAGAAAACTTTAAGAAAATATTTATGTTTACTTTTTTTATTACTATAGCTTTTTTATATTTTATGTTTAATTGGATAAAAAAGAATTTTACGAAACCAATTGAAGTTATTGCAACTGCAATAAAAAATGAAAAAACAATTGATTACTTTAATGAATCTAAAAACGATTGTGAATTAACATATATCTCAAATGAATATAATAAACTATATGACAAATTAAAAAATGAAATTCAAATAAATAAAGATTTAACATATATAGATTCACTTACAAATATAAAGAATAGAAAAGCTTATACTGAAAAATTAAAAGAAGACTTATCTTTGACAAAACGTTACAATACACCATTTTGTATGATGATATTAGATATTGATGATTTTAAAAAGATTAATGATTCTTATGGTCATAAAATGGGAGATAATGTACTTATTGAGGTATCAAAACTAATAGAAAATAATATTAGAGAAAATGACCATTTATTTAGAATAGGTGGGGAAGAGTTTGTTATAATTTTTTCGCAAACTATTTTAGAAAATGCAAAAATCGTTAGTGAAAAAATTAGAGCTATTATTGAGAGTGATTTAAATACAATTAAAAATCAAAAGATTACTGTAAGTATTGGTTTGTCAGAAGTTACATTAGAAGATAATGAAGATACAATTTTCAAAAGGGTTGATACCCTAATGTATAAATCCAAAAATAATGGTAAAAATAAAGTTTCTATAGGATAAATAAGAATCAGAAAAAGAACCTATTTCCATAGGTTTTGGATTGGCTCTTTCCCGATTTTAGGGTCTAATTTGATGTATCTTTCTAACATCTTCATAGATTTATGATTTGAGATTTGTTTAATCTGATATGGAGAGTTTCCCTTCATCGCAAGTGTAATAAGACAGTGTGTCGTAGAGTATGAATCACAACTTTGTTTTTTCTATCCTTTTGAGTATCCAATGATTCAATTTTTAATAAAATTACATTAGAGATACATTCAAGCTTAGATGCAGTTGGATTAACGGCTGCTTTTTCTAAACAATTAACAGAACATAATATATCTGCAAATGTAGTTACTGGTTAATTATCATGACCATATTTTTATACCAAAAGAAAAAGCAGATTTAGCAATAAAAGCATTGGAAAAACTTTCACAGTAAATTAAAATAAATATTTCTTAAAGTTTTAATTAATAAGTATAAACACTTAATATTATGTATCTTTAAACATATCTCTAATTTTAGATATTTCATCAATATTTGCAAAAAACAGTTCGATAATATCAGGATCGAAATGTTTTCCTTTTTCTTCATTAAATAGTTTAAATATTTTTTCATCTTCCCAAGCTTTTTTATAAACTCTATCACTTCCTAAAGCATCAAATACATCTGCAACTGCAGTAATCCTTGCAAAGATATGAATCTCTTTTTCTTTTAAACCTTTTGGATATCCAGAACCATTATATTTTTCATGATGTTCTTTTGCTACAATTGAAGCTGCTTGAAGTATTGGTTTTTTTGAGTGTCTTAGCATTTCGTAACCAAGTTGGGCATGAGTTTTCATTACTTCAAATTCTTCAAAAGTTAATTTTCCTGGCTTATTTAAAATATTATCTGGAATTCCTACTTTTCCAATATCATGCATAGGCGAGGCTAGTTTTAAAATACTTGCTTCTTCTTCTGATAATCCAACTTTAATTGCAAGTAAATAAGAATACTCTGCAACTCTTTTTACATGGTTTCCTGTCTCTTTACTTCTAGTTTCGGCAATTTCACCCATTGTATAAATAATCTCTTTTTGAGTATTTGTAATCTCTCCATGTAATTCTTCGATTTGCTCAATACCTTTTTGTATGGATTCTGACATATCTTTTATAGCAAAAGATATTTCACCTAATTCATCTGGTCTATTGATTGTTTGAGTATTATTATATTTACCTGATTGAACACTGTTTATATTTTTAATAATAGTTTTCGTATCGCTTTTTAAGATATTTCCAAAAGTAACAGCTAAGACAAGAGCAATAAAAATCATTAATCCACCAATATAAAGCATATCAATAGTTACTTCTTGACTAATTATTCCTTCAGTGTTATATCTTAAAATTATAAGTAACAAAGTAACAATTGGTGATATTGTGAAGATCAAAAATGTTTCAATTATTCTTCTAGAAATTTTCTCATTGAAAAAAGTATAATTTGTATTATTGGAAATTTTCTTGTATCTAAGTTCAAATAAAATATATTCAAGTTGAGCAAGAATTGCTGCTCCTAATATAATGTAACTTAAAAATATTCTTAGATGACTAAGTACTGGAAAATCTGGATATAAATATAAATGTAATGAAAATGCAGCAAATCCTGCAAAGATCCATGAAATAATACTTAAAAAATAAGCTTGTCTTGGAAGAGATAAATTCTCTTTTTTATTTTTAAATTTCCAATATAAAAACTCCCTAAAAATAGTGTGAATTATAAAAACTATAAAGAGGTTTCTTAAAACTTGATTTGGCATTAAACCATCTATAAACTCACATATATTACTACAAAAATTTTGTAAAAATAACAATGTAAACAAAGATGATATATAAAGTAGTGCTCTTGTTTTTGAATCGATTAGATTTTTTAATGTCGGCTCTTTTTTCATGGTTGTTATTTTAAAAGTTAAAAAGTAACTTTTAATATCCTTTTTTTTATATAAAATTTATTGATTATATCAGTTAAATGTTTAGAGTTTGTAATAAAATGTTAAATAAATAATTTTTATTTGAACTTCATTAACCCTTTTGTAATTATCCTTTGCTAAAATAAACAAAAAGTTTGGAAAATATATGAAAAATAAATTAATTGAAATTATAAAAGAAGCTGGTGAGATATTTAAAGAAGGATATTATTCTAAAAAAGATGTTACTTTTAAAGCTAAAAAAGATTTAGTTACAAAATATGATGTTGCAGTTGAAAACTTTTTAAAAGAAAGATTTGAAAAAGAGTTTAGTGATTTTAATGTAATTGCAGAAGAATCTGATAATACAAATAAAATATTTTCAAATTCAATTATAGTTGATCCAATAGATGGTACTACAAACTTTGTAAATAAATTACCTCATACTGCAATTTCAGTTGGAGTTTATAAAGATAAAAAACCTTATATTGGAATTGTTTATAATCCAATTTTAGATCAATTATACACAGCAGTTGTAGGGGAGGGGGCTTATTGTAATGGTGAGAATATACATGTTTCAAATGAAAGTGATTTTCAAAAAGCTCTACTTTCAACTGGATTCCCTTACTCTTCAGGGACTTGTGAAGATGATTTAAATGATGTCGTAGAGAAAATAAAGTATATCTTACCAAGATGTCAAGATATAAGAAGATTAGGTTCTGCTGCACTTGATTTATGTTATGTTGCCTCTGGAATTTATGAAGCATATTATGAAATGAATTTAAAAGCATGGGATGTTAGTGCTGGTTTAATTATCTTACAAGAAGCTGGCGGAAAAGTATCAAATATTGATGGAAAGGATTATATATTATTTGAAAATAAATACATACTTGCTAGTAATGGTTATGTTCATAAAGAATTAATTGAAAATTTAAATTTTAACTAAAGAAAAATAATATTTTAAGAAGAAAGATATTATTTAGTAAGTTTTAAGTATAATCGCTAGATAAAATTTTACTAAAAGGTGTTACTAAATGTGTGGAATAGTTGGTTATATAGGTAAAAACAATACAACAAGGATATTATTAGATGGTCTTAAAGAGCTTGAATATCGAGGTTATGACTCAGCCGGAATTGCTGTATTAGGTGATAAGAAAATTGATGTTTTTAAAGCTTTAGGAAAATTACATAATTTAGAAGAAAAAGTTAATGCTAGTACTTCAAGAGATTATGAATTAGGAATTGGTCATACACGATGGGCAACTCACGGACAACCAACAGAACTTAACGCACACCCACATTTAGGTGAATATTCATATGTAGTACATAATGGAATTATTGAAAATTATAAAGAATTAAAAGAAGAGTTAATCTCTTTAGGACATAAATTTGTATCTCAAACAGATACAGAAGTAATTGTTCATTTATTTGAAAATTATAATAATAAATTTAATGATACAACAAAAGCATTTCATAGTACTATTGATAGATTAGAAGGTGCTTTTTCTATTCTTTTAATAACAAAAGCAGATCCTACAAAAGTATTTTTCTTTAAACATGGAAGTCCCTTAATTGTTGCAAATGGAAAAGAAGAAAATGAAGTACTATTTGCATCTTCTGATGCACCATTAATTGGTTTAGCTAATGATGTTGTTTATTTAGAAGATGGTGTAGGTGGAATTGCCTCAGCAGAAGGTATTGAATTTTTTAGTGATAATTATTCTTGGGCAACACTACCAACTTCAAAACAATTTGCTCAAAAAGATGGTTTTAGATTTTTTATGGAAAAAGAAATTTATGAGCAATCTGATGTTGTTGTTGATTGTATGCTTGGACGATTAAGTGACGAGGAAATTTTATTTGATGAAATAGATAAATCACTAATAGAAGGTATTAATGAAATCAAAATTTGTGCTTGTGGTACTTCTTATCATTCAGGATTAACTGCTTCATATCTTTTTGAGAGACTGTCAAAAGTTAAATGTAATGTTGAAATTGCAAGTGAATTTAGATATAAAGATCCTTTATTAACAAAAGATACTCTTTTTATTGTAATTTCTCAGAGTGGTGAAACTGCTGATACTTTAGAAGCTTTAAAGATGGCAAAAGCTGCTGGACTTAAATCTTTAGTTATTTGTAATGTTGATAACTCTTCAATGACAAGAACTGCAGATGCTACGATTTTAACACGTGCAGGAATTGAAAAAGGTGTTGCATCAACAAAAGCATTTACGACACAAACTGTTGTATTATGGATGTTAGCACTTTACTTTGGAAAAGCAAAAAATGTTTTAAAAAGTGATAAGTTACAAAGTGAACTTAGAGCTTTAAGAGAAGTTCCAAAATCATTAATTATTGATGATTCTATGCATGAGAAAACAAAAAGATTATCCAAAAGGTACCTTCATGGTCATGGTTTCTTCTTTATAGGTAGGGATGTATTTTTCCCACTTGCTTTAGAAGGAGCTTTAAAGCTTAAAGAAATTTCATATTTACATGCAGAAGGTTATCCTGCAGGTGAAATGAAGCATGGTCCTATTGCATTAGCTGATCCTGAGTTGTTCACAATTGCTTTAATGCCAAAAAATTTACTTTATGATAAAATAAAATCCAATGTTGAAGAATTAAGTGCTAGAGATAGTACTATTTGTTCTATATCACCACTTGACTTTGATTTAAGTGATGACTTTATTAAAATTAACGAAACTGATCATTATATGTTAGAATTTTTTGAAATGTTAATAGCTTTACAGTTATTATCAATGGAAATATCAGTTAGATTAGGAAACGATGTTGATATGCCAAGAAACTTGGCAAAATCAGTTACCGTAGAATAGATTCAACTTGCTGTTGTATTTGTTATTTTTTTAACAGCAAAATTGTAATTAAAAATAATGGAAAACAAAAATGGAAAACCTCAAAGGAAAACAAACATGGAAAACAAAAAACAGTATTTATTTACTTCAGAAGTAGTAAGCCCAGGTCACCCTGATAAATGTGCAGATATTATTGCGGATACTATTGTTGATAAATTAATTATTGAAGATAAAAATAGCAGAGTTGCATCTGAAGTTTTTGTAGCAGGAAAAAATGTAATAATTGGTGGAGAAGTTAAATCAACTTGCCAGTTATCTGATAAAGAGTATGAAGAGTTAGTAAAAGGTGCATTAGCAAAAATTGGTTATGATGGAAAATCAAGCTTTACAAAAGAGCAGTGTTTACACCCAGATGATGTAAATGTTCAAGTATTATTAAACCAACAAAGCCCAGATATTTCTCAAGGTGTTGACCAGACAACTGGTGATATAGGAGCTGGGGATCAAGGTATTATGTTTGGTTTTGCATCAACAGAAACTGCAGATTTTATGCCAGCAGCTATTTCTTATGCCCGAATGTTAAGTGATAAAGTTTATAACTATGCTTTAAAACATAATCATAAATTAGGTGTTGATATTAAAACACAAGTTACTATTGATTATGGAACAAAAGAAAATTTTGAAAATTGTAAACCACAAAAAATACATACTATCGTTGTGTCGGCTCCTTCAGTTGAAGATATGGATATTAAAGATGTAAGAGAATTAATTCAAGGTTTAATTGATGATTCAGGACTTCCAACTAATATGTATGATAAAGAGAATACAATTATTCATATTAACCCTACAGGAAGATATGTAAGTCACTCATCTTTACATGATAGTGGTTTAACAGGAAGAAAACTTATTGTTGATTCTTTTGGTGGTTACTCACCAATTGGTGGAGGAGCTCAAAGTTCAAAAGATTATACAAAAGTTGATAGATCTGGACTTTATGCAGCAAGATGGATTGCAAAACATATTGTAGCTTCAGGACTTGCCTTAAAAGCAGTTGTTCAAATCTCTTATGCAATTGGAGTAGCACGTCCAACTTCTGTTTCTGTTGATACAATGGGTACATTTACAAAATTAAATGATGATGAGTTATCTAAATTTGTAATGGAAAACTTCTCATTAACTCCTAAGTGGATTACAGATAAGTTTGCATTAGATAAACCAAGTGAAGAGACTTTCCTTTATTCAGACGTTGCATCACGTGGACAAGTTGGACAAAGTGACTACCCTTGGGAAAAACTTGACGAATTAGAAAAATTCGAAAATTTATAAGATTAAAAAAAAGGATTTAGTATGGATTTAAAAAACTTATTTAGCAAAATATCATTTGATAGTGATTCAAAAGAACAACCTACAAAAAAAGATGCTCCAAGTCATTGGGTAAAGTGTCCTGAATGTAGTTCTTTAATGTTCTTTAAAGAAGTTGAAAATCAAGATAACATATGTCCTAAATGTAATTTTCATATGAGAATTGGGGCAAAAAGAAGAATTGAGATTTTAACAGATGAAGGTACTTTTGTTGAGCATGATGAAGATTTAAGACCTAACGATCCTTTAAAGTTTGTAGATAAAACTTCTTATAAAAAAAGAGTTGAAGTTGCGGAGAAAAAAACAGGAAGAACATCTTCTGTAGTAAGTGGTGAATGTGAAATTAACGGAATACCTGTACAAATTGTAGTATTTGATTTCTCTTTTATGGGTGGTTCTTTAGGATCTGTAGAAGGTGAAAAAATTGTAAGAGCTGTAAATAGAGCTATTGAAAATCATCAAGGTCTTATTATTGTTTCAGCTTCAGGAGGTGCAAGAATGCAAGAATCAACTTTTGCATTAATGCAAATGGCAAAAACTTCTGCTGCACTTAAAAGATTAGATCATTCTAAATTACCATATATTTCAATTTTAACAGATCCTACAATGGGTGGTGTTTCAGCATCATTTGCATTTTTAGGTGATATTATTATGGCAGAACCAGGTGCTTTAATTGGTTTTGCAGGTCAAAGAGTTATTAAACAAACTATTGGAGCTGATTTACCAGAAGGTTTTCAAAGAGCTGAATTCTTGCTAGAAAAAGGTTCAATAGATATGGTTGTAAATAGAGCAGATATGAAACGAACATTATTTGACTTATTAACAATGTTTAAAAAAGAGAAAATAGCTAATTAAATGCTATCAAACTTTGAAGAAGCTTTAGGTTATAAACTTGAAGCTTCTAACCTTTTATATGCTTTATGTGACTATGAAACTCTTCTAAAAAAAAATATTTCACTTGAATCTTTTGTGAATTTATGTAAAAATATAGATGTTAAACTTATTCAATATCGAGATAAAATATCTTCTTTACAAATACAAAAAGAAAATTTAATTTTTTTAAGAAAATCACTCAATATACCGATCATAGTAAATGATAAAATAGACTTAGTAGAGTATTGTGATGGCTTACATTTAGGTCAAGAAGATTTTGCTTTAATACATAAAGATAAAAAACTAGCATCTAAATTAATAAGACGAAAAATAGGAAAAAAACTTTTAGGACTTTCAACTTATAATGAGCTAGAAATATTAGAAGCTAATGAATTAGAAATTGATATGATTGGACTAGGAACTTATAGAGAAACAAATACTAAAGATATTGACAATATACTAGGTGATAAAATGACTTATCTAGCAAAAATGTCTATTTATCCTGTTTGTGCAATAGGTGGAGTCAAAATTGAAGATAAAATTAAAAACATAACTTTTAATGTTGTAGGAAGCGGTCTTTTCAAGGCTAAAAGGAATACTTGTGGTAAAAATTAATATTTATTCTATAGTAAAACCATCAAAAGATGAGTTTGATCTTTTAATAAAAGAATTTATTAAAATGTCTTTAAAATATGCAAAAATTGAAGTTCATTATATCTTTAATAAAACTATTTCTAAAGCACAAACTATTGGTGAAAAAGAAGCTCAAAAAGCTTATAGTGAAACATATGAACCTCTATTAAAAGGTTATAACATTGCTTTAGATGTTTTAGGGAAAAAATTAGATTCTTATTCTTTTTCTAAAATATTAGAGGGTAAAAATGAAATAAATTTTTTTATTGGTGGTGCATTTGGCTTTGAAAGAGAATTTTTAAAGAAATGTGATAGTATAATATCTTTAAGTGATTTAACAATGGCGCATAAAATAGCAAATATTGTCTTAACAGAACAGATCTTTAGAGGTCTTTGCATCATCAATAATCATCCGTATCATAAATAATTTATAATATTTTTTGTATAATAGCAAAATTTTAAATTTAAGGGTACAATGTGGCTAACACAAAACAAGTTGGAGAGTTAAAACAAATTCTACTAGATAGAAAAGAATTAATCATAAAGAATATTCAAGGAAGTAGAGATAGCATTGATAACTTGAAAAATTCTGAGTGTAAAGATGAATTTGATTATGCAGAAATATCTAGTGATAGTTTTAAAGAAGGCATTATAGCTAATCAACAAGTTAAAGAATTAAAAGAAATTGAAGACGCATTAAAAAGAGTTGATAGCGGAAGTTACGGAACTTGTGAAATGTGTGATGAATCAATTGCAATTGGAAGATTAAGAGCAAAGCCATTCGCAAAGTTTTGTACACCATGTAGAGAGATTTACGAAGCAGAAAAATTGTAAAAAGGATTTAATTATGGGTTTTAAAAAATATATTGTTTTTTCAGTATTATTTATTGGTTTAGTTTATGGATATGCATTTAGTTTAGAGTTAGGGGATTATAAAGTTACAATCCTAGATATCTCTTTGTTTTTACCAATAGCAGTTTGGATTATACTTCCAATAGTTTTTTTGTTTATAGCTACAATAGGGCATATTTTATTCTATGGTTTAATAAACGTATTTAAACAAAGAGCAATAAATAAAGATAAAGAAACAATGATGACTCTAATTAAATCAAATTTATTAGAGAAAAATCCTCCAAAAAGATTTAAAACTAAAGCTTTTAAAGAATTATCAGCAATTGTTTCACAGTTAAAATTAAATGTAAAAAGTGAAACATTTACATCTTCAGATTCTGAATTAAATAGTTTAATAGCAAATATTCAAGATATTAAAGCCGGTAAATTTGTAACAGATAAATCATTAAAATTAAATGAAATGTCAGAATTAGCAAATCAAAATATGATTAACAAAGTTAATGAACAATCAGACTTTGCAGTTGAAGTTCTTAAAAAAGTTGAAAATTATGCTCCAAATGTTGTGAGACAATCTTTTATAAATGTTTTAAATGAGAAATCTATGACTACAATTAAAAAACTTTATAAAAATGTAAAATTAGACAAAGATTTAGCTAGAAGATTATTTGAAAAAGATGCAGCAAATAATGAGTTTGGTTTCTCTTCTGAAGAAATTTCTAAAATTGTAAAAGATTTAGAGTATACAACAGAAGATTATTTAGCACTTGCTAGAAATTATGAATCAATTTTACAGCCAGATCAAATTATTGCATTATTTGAAAAATTAAGTACAGAAATTGATGCTTCTACTCCTGCATATTTACATGTATTGTTTGAATATGAAATGCTTGATAAAGTAAGAGAAATAGTTGATACTACGCCTGAAGGTGAATATTCATCATTCAAAGCTCTTTTAGATTTAAAAGATGCTGGTAAACATTACGATTTAGAATCAATCTCTTATAAATAATGACAAAGAAAATAGATTTTAGCCAACCCTTAATGGTGTTGGCACCACTTGCTGGTTATACTGACTTACCTTTTAGATCTGTAGTTAAAAAATTTGGTGCAGATATTACAATCTCTGAAATGATTTCTTCAAATGCTTTAGTTTATAAATCAGAAAAAACATTTAAAATGATAGAAAAATCTCCAAGTGAAGATCCCTATATTGTTCAAATTGCAGGAAATAGTCCAGAGTTAGTTCGAGATGCTGTTTTAATGTTAAATGATATTGATGGAATTGATGGAATTGATTTAAACTGTGGATGTCCTGCTCCTAAAGTATTTTCACATGGTTCTGGTTCTAATTTATTAGGTGATTTAAAAAAGCTTGAAAGTATTCTTTCTACTGTTAAGAAATATTCAACAAAACAATATACAAGTGCAAAAGTAAGAATTGGTGTAAATGATAAAATTCCAGTTGAAATTGCTAAAGCTGTTGAAGCTTGTGGTGTTGATTTTGTTTCAGTTCATGGAAGAACAAGAGCTGGTAAATATAAAGCACCTGTTGATTATGATGCAATTAAGGCAATGAAAGAAGCTGTAAATATTCCTATTATTGCAAATGGTGATATAAAAGATTATGATAAAGCAAGAGAAGTTTTGGAATATACTAAAGCTGATGGTGTAATGATTGGTCGTGGAGCAATTGGTAAACCATGGATTTTTCATCAGTTAAAACAAAATATTGAAGATAAAGATATATCTCAAGACTTAAAAAAAGAGATTATTTTAGAACATTTTGATGCAACACTTAACTTCCATGGTGAACATGGTACTGTTATGTTTCGAAAACTACTACATTCATACTCAAAAGGTTATACTGGAGCAAATGAATTTAGGGATTTAATTAATAAAATATCTGATCAAAAAGTTATGAGAGATATGATTGAATCTTTCTTTTAGCCTTCTTAATATTATTTATAATGTAATTTAGATAAAATATCTCACTTTTTATAAAATAATTTAATTTTATATAGTTAAATAAAAAGGAAATATTTGTCTGAATACTATTTTGAATTAATCATTAATCCAAATAACAATTACGAACTTTTTTTAGATTTACTTACGTCATTAACTAACAATAATGCCATTGAAGAAATTAATGGTACTTTAATTGCTAGAAGTGAAGATGATTTATCTAATGTTGAAGAGGGTATTTTAGAGTTTGCAAAAGCTTTAGATATCAAGTGTATAACTACACATACAAAAAAAGAGAATATTGATTGGATAAAACAATATCAAGAATCAGTTAAATCTGTTCAAATTGGGAACTTTTATATTCGTCCTTCCTGGGAAGAGAAAAAAGAAAATAAAATTGATATTATAATTGATCCTGCATTATCTTTTGGTTCAGGGCATCATGAAACAACTTCGTCTTGTGTTGAAGCTATTGATAAATATGTTGATGAAAAATCAACTGTTTTAGATGTTGGAACGGGAAGTGGAATTTTAGCAATTGCAGCTGCAAAGAAAAACTGTATTGTTGATATTTGTGATACAGATGATGTTTGTATTAAAGATACAACTGGTAATTTTGAGCTAAATTCAGTAAAGTTTGATACTTCATGGATTGGTTCTGCTAATAAAGCGGTAAAGAAATATGATGTAGTAATTGCAAATATAGTTGCTGATGTTTTAGCTATGATTGCAAAAGATTTAAAAAACTGTTTAAATGATAACGGTATATTAATAATTTCAGGTATTTTAGATAAACACATTGATAGAGTGTTAAACAAATTTAAAGACTTAGAACAATTAGAACTTATTCATAAAAATGAATGGGTAACAGTTGTATTTAAAAATAATAAGGAGTTTTAGTTTATGAACGATAAACAGAATAATGACAATAATGGTGGAAATAATAACAACTTTTTTAATAATAATCCATTATTAGTCTTTGTGATTTTTTCAATAGTAACAATTTTTGCTTTTAAAGCATTATTCCCTGAAAATCAAATGGGAAGTGGTTCAAATAATGGTGTGACACCATTTAATACGCAATCTACAAATAAAACAATTCCATACTCTGAACTAAAGAATTTAATTAGTTCTGGACAAATTGAATATGTAGGAATTGGTAATACTCAAATTAGAGCAGTATCTAAATCTAATACTGGACAAGTTATTACTTATACTGCAAGAAGAGTTGTACCGGATGAAACATTAGTTACAAGTTTAGAAAAAAATGGAATTAATTACGGTGGAATAAATGAAGAGAATATTCTAGCTGATATTTTATTTGGCTGGGTTTTACCTATATTTATTTTCTTAGGTATTTGGATGTTTATTTCAAGAAAAATGTCAAAATCTATGGGTGGAGGAGGCGGTGGCCTTCTTGGAATTGGATCATCTAAAAAGATGATTAATTCTGAAAAACCAAACGTAAAATTTGAAGATATGGCTGGAAATAAAGAAGCTAAAGAAGAAGTTCAAGAAGTAGTTGAATTTTTAAGAAACCCAGATAGATATGTAAAGCTTGGTGCTCAAATTCCAAAAGGTGTTCTTTTAGTAGGACCTCCAGGAACTGGTAAAACACTACTTGCAAAAGCAGTAGCTGGTGAAGCAGATGTTGAGTTTTTAAGTGTTTCTGGTTCTGCATTTATTGAAATGTTTGTAGGTGTTGGTGCTTCAAGAGTTAGAGATTTATTTGAACAAGCTAAAAAAGTTGCACCTGCAATTATCTTTATTGATGAAATTGATGCTATTGGTAAATCTAGAGCATCTGGTGGTCCAATGGGAGGTAATGATGAAAGAGAACAAACTCTTAATCAATTGCTTGCTGAAATGGATGGATTTGCTACAGAAGAGGCTCCTGTTATTGTATTAGCAGCAACAAATAGACCTGAAGTTCTTGATCCTGCATTATTAAGACCAGGTAGATTTGATAGACAAGTTCTAGTTGATAAACCTGATTTTGAAGGTAGAAAAGAAATCTTAAATGTTCATATTAAAAATGTTGCAGTTGGAAAAGATGTTGATTTAGAAGAAGTAGCTCGAATGACAGCAGGACTTGCAGGTGCAGACTTAGCAAATATTATTAACGAAGCTGCATTACTTGCAGGTCGTGCTAATAAAGAAGAAGTTACATATGAAGACTTTAAAGAATCAGTTGAAAGACAAATTGCTGGATTAGAAAAAAAATCAAGAAGAATATCTCCAAAAGAGAGAAAAATTGTAGCTTATCACGAATCTGGGCATGCAGTGATTGCTGAAATTACTAAAGGTGCTAAGAAAGTAAATAAAGTTTCTATTGTTCCTAGAGGAATGGCAGCTTTAGGTTATACTCTTAATACTCCAGAAGAGAATAAATACTTAATGCAAAAACATGAACTAATGGCTGAAGTTGATACTCTATTAGGTGGAAGAGCAGCAGAAGAAGTATTTATTGGTGAAATATCTACAGGTGCCGGAAATGATTTAGAAAGGGCTACTGATATTATTAAGTCAATGGCTACTATTTATGGAATGAGCGATGTTGCTGGATTAATGGTTTTAGAAAAAAGACAAAACCAATTCCTAGGTGGACAAACACAAAAAGACTTTTCTGATGAAATGGCAAAAAATTTAGATGAACATATTAAAACTATTTTAAATGAAAGATATGAAGCTGTACTTCAATCTTTAAGAGATAATGATGAAGCAATTGAACAAATGACTGCTGAGTTATTAGATATTGAAGTAATTTCTGGTGAAAGAGTTCGTGAAATCATAAAAGAAAATGGTGGAATAGTTTTTGAAGATGAGGATCTTCATAGTGAAGCACTTTCTAAAGATGATGAAGTTGAAACTAAAACTGAATCTAAGACTCAAGACGAGACGGATGATTTATCTACAGATACTGAAGAAATAGTAAATACTACAGAAAACGAGACTAAAAAAGACTAAACTTTATAATTAAAAGGAGCAAATCTTATTTGCCTCTTTTTCTATCTTAAATTATTAAATAATATTATCTCTTTAGTTTATGGAATAAATGAATCTAGATATGGCTTTCTAAAATCTACTTTAGTGTCATTTTTCTCTGATGCAAAAGTTGTAGCAATTATATGAATGTACAGGTATTGGTTTATATATGTCAAAAATTATTATATATTGATAATACTAAAAATGGTGTATGGTTTACTATCTTCGTGCCTTTGGTTAAATAAAAGTAGAATATATAATAAATATTTATTATAATAAAGCTTTTTATTGTATACTTTATTTAAATAACTAGAATTTAATAATAAAAAAGAAGTAGATTTGAAGAAAATAAATAAGACATTATTAAGTAATATAACTATTTTGTATGTTGAAGATGAAAAAATGATTAGTGAAGAAGTCTCTTTTTTCTTTAAAAAATATGTTAAAGCTTTTTATGTTGCAAATAATGGAATAGAAGGTTTAGAACTTTTTAAAGAAATAAAACCAGATATTCTAATCTCTGATATTCAAATGCCCAAAATGGATGGGCTTGAAATGGTTGAAAAAATTGGTAATACTTCAGTTCCTATTATTATCACTACAGCATACTCAGATATAGACTACTTCTTAAAAGCAATAGAACTTAAAATATCAAAATTTGTAATTAAACCAATTAATTTAATTACACTTATTTCAGATGTACAAGATTGTGTTATAGATAGACATTTACATGATAAACTTTTTAAAAAAGATAATTTATTAAAAATAGTGGATGAAAATGTGCTTATTTCAATTACAGATAAAGATGGAATAATAATAGATGTTAGTTCATCCTTTTGTGAATTTACAAAATATAATAAAGAAGAGTTAATTGGAGAAAGTCATAGGATACTAAGGCATGAAGATACCCCTGATTCACTTTACAAAAATATGTGGGAAGTAATAAGTTCAGGAAAAGTATTTAATACAGAAATTAAAAATAGAAAAAAAGATGGAACACTTTATTGTGCTAATCTTACAATAACACCTGTTTTTAGAGATGATGAAATAGTAAATTATACTGCAATTAGAAATGATATAACTGACAAAAAGAAGTTAGAACAACTTATAATAGAAGATGATTTAACTAAACTTTATAATAGAAGGTATTTTAATACTATTTTAAATCAAGAGATTAGAAGACTAAAAAGAGATGATTCAAAAATATCTTTAGTTAGTATAGATATTGATCATTTTAAAAAATATAATGATACATATGGTCATCCAAAAGGGGATGAAGTATTAGTTGAAATAGGTAAGGTTCTAAAACAATATACCTTAAGATCAAGTGACTATGCTTTTAGAATTGGTGGTGAAGAATTTTGTTTGCTTTTTTCAAACCTAGAGGTTCAAGAGTCTTTGTTTTATGTTCAAGATGTTATAAATGCAATTAAAAATTTAAATATAGAGCATAAAAATAGTAAAAATAGTGATGTCATAACTATCTCAGCGGGTCTTATTGTTCAAAAAGCATCTGAAATTGTAGATGAGGAAACTTTATACAAATACTCTGATATTGCTTTGTATCAAGCAAAAATAAAAGGAAGAAATCAAGTTGTTCTTTCAGAATTTTCTACAAAGTCTTGACAAAAGTAAGTAAATTAATTATACTTAGACAGATTTAAAACTTAGGAGAGTTCTATGAAAATATTTAATTTTTACAATAACCATTTCATCAAAAGTGTTAACTCTTCATTGCTTCTTACAAAAACTCTCTAATCTTAAAAAATTAGACACTTAAACAATCACAAATTACATTACACAGTTTTTCTTTTTTTATAAAAAAAAAGATATAATAATTATATATATTAAAGGGTAAATTACAATGGATAAAAATAGGATTATAGTATTTGATACTACATTAAGAGATGGTGAACAAAGTCCAGGCTGTTCAATGAATACAGAAGAAAAAATTAAAATAGCATTACAGTTAGAAAAGTTAGGTGTAGATGTTATTGAAGCTGGATTTGCAGCTGCATCTCCAGGTGATTTTGATGCAATTTCAAGAATTGCAGAGCAAGTTAAAAACTCTTCAATTTGTTCTTTATCTAGAGCAATTGATAATGATATCAAACAATCAGGATTAGCTGTATCAAAAGCTCCACTACACAGAATTCATACATTTATTGCTACTTCACCAATTCATATGAAGTATAAGTTAAAAATGAATGAAGCTGAAGTAATTAAAAGAGCAGTTCATGCAGTTGAATATGCAAGAACATTTGTAGATGATGTAGAGTTTTCTTTAGAAGATGCAGGACGTTCTGAAATTCCATTTATGAAAGAAGTAATGGATGCAGTTATAAGTGCAGGTGCTACAACTATTAACTTACCTGATACAGTTGGATATAGATTACCTCATGAATTAGGTGCAATGGTTAAAGAATTATCTGATTTTGCAGGTGACAGAGCTATTATTTCAGTTCATAATCATAATGATTTAGGATTATCAACTGCAAATACTTTAGCAGCTGTTATGAACGGTGCTAGACAAATAGAAGTTACTATGAATGGTTTAGGAGAAAGAGCTGGTAATTCTGCTTTAGAAGAGGCTGTAATGGCTATTAAAACAAGAAAAGATGCTTTTGGAGAGTTATATACAAATATTAACACTCCTGAAATTTATCCAACATCAAGATTAGTTTCAACAATTACAGGTGTTGAACCGCAACAAAATAAAGCAATTGTAGGTAAAAATGCATTTGCTCATGAAAGTGGAATTCATCAAGATGGTATGTTAAAAAATAATGAAACATATGAAATTATGAGACCAGAAGATGTAGGTGTATTTAAAGAGTCTACTTTAATCTTAGGTAAGCATTCTGGTCGTGCTGCATTTAGAGATAAAATTGAACACTTAGGTTTTGATAAAGTAAGTGATGAAGAATTAAATGCTGCATTTGAAAGATTTAAAGTTTTAGCTGATAAGAAAAAAGATGTAAGTGATGATGATATTAGAATGTTAATCACTGATGAAGCATTAAATCAAGATAAAACATATGAATTAGAAGCATTACAAATTTCTGATTGTTCTTCGGCGGTTCCAACTGCAGCAGTTGCTATTAAATTCCAAGATCAAATTATGAGAGATGCCGCTATTGGTGATGGTACTATGGATGCGATTTTTAAAACAATTGATAGATTAACAGGATATAATGGAGAGCTTAAAGATTATAAAGTTACTTCAGTTACTGAAGGTAAAGATGCCTTAGCAAAAGTTACAACAAGAGTTTCTTTTGATGATGAATCTCCTGCATTTGTTGGACATGGTTTAAGTATTGATACTATGTTAGCAACTGCAAAAGCATACTTAAGTGCTTTAAATTCTTACCTTTCTCAAAAAGAAAGACTTTCAAAACAAACTTCACATCAAGTATAAATAAATAAAGCAGTCTTTGACTGCTTTACTTAAGTAATCAAGCTTGACATAAATCAAGTATTTATCAAAAAAAGTGTATAATATATCTACTTATCTAAATAAAATAATTATTTAGCACAACAGGAGATGTAATAATACATGATGCAGTTTAACTTCTTTTTAAAACTTTTAAAAGAATCTTTTAGGGATTTAATTCCAATCATAGTTGTAATTCTATTCTTTCAATTAGCAATTATTCAAGCTGTACCAGATGGTTGGGTAAATACTGCTATTGGTTTAGGTATTGTTGGAGTTGGTTTAGCAATTTTTTTACAAGGTTTAGAAATTGGAGTCTTCCCTGTTGGTGAGGGCTTAGCCCGTGATTTTGCAAAATCAGGTTGGACCACATGGATTTTAATCTTTGGTTTTTTAATTGGTTTTGGTACCACAATAGCAGAACCTGCTCTTGCAGTAATTGCTGATAAAGCTGCTTCAATTTCTAGTGGAAGAATTGATGCTACGGTTTTAAGATTTGTAGTTGCAGGGTCTGTTGGGTTTGCTATTTTACTAGGTGTATTTAGGATTATAAAAGGTCATCCTATTCACTATTATATCATTGCTGGTTATATCCTAGTTGTTACAGTTACTTTTTTTGCACCTCCTGAGATTATTGGATTATCTTATGATTTAGGAGGCGTTACCACTTCAACTGTAACTGTTCCTCTTGTAGCTGCTCTTGGAATTGGATTAGCCTCAAATATCAAAGGTAGAAACCCAGTTATTGATGGCTTTGGTTTAATTGCCTTTGCTTCTTTAACTCCAATGATTTTTGTGCAAGTTTATGGAATTGCTGTATATAATCTTGTTGATGCTCAAAATGTAGCTGATGTTGTAATTAAAGCTGCAATTTCTTCTCCTACAGATATTACTTTAGAGTCTATATCATATGGAATATTATCTGTGATTAAAGACGTTATTCCTATTTTAGCAATTATTCTTTTCTTTCAATATGGAGTATTAAAAAAACCTATACAAAACTTAAAAACAGTATTTTTAGGTTTTGCACTTGTAATTATTGGATTATATGCATTTATTCTTGGACTTGAAATGGGTCTTTTCTCACTTGGTGAGACAATGGCATATCAATTAACTAAAAGAGATTCTGTTTTTGTTATTTATGCTTTTGCTTTTGCAATTGGTTTTTCTACAACTATGGCAGAACCTGCTCTTATGGCAATTGCAAAAAAAGCAAAAGAGATTTCAGATGGTAAGATTAATGATTTTGCTTTAAGATTATTTGTAGCTTGTGGTGTTGCAATTGGTATTGCTTTAGGAGCATTTAGAATTGTAGATGGTGGGCATATTCACTACTATATAATTGTTGGATATTTAGTTGTGATTATTTTAACATTTATTGCTCCAAAGTATATTATTCCTATTGCTTATGATTCAGGAGGAGTTACAACTTCAACAGTAACAGTTCCTCTTGTAGCTGCTCTTGGAATTGGATTAGCTACTAATATTCCAGGACGTAGTCCTTTAATTGATGGATTTGGGCTTATTGCTTTTGCTTCTTTATTCCCAATGATAACAGTAATGGTTTATGGTATTTTAATTGAAAAACTTCAAGTTAAATCAGATACACAAATTGAAAAAGAAGATCTGTTACATGACAATTTAGTTGATGCTGAAAATATGGATTTAGCAACAGTTAATATTGATGGATCTTCTACTAGACACTCTTTATCTTTAGAGTTCTCAGCTGTTGTTATAATTGTTCCCGTTGATAAAAAACTTGATGCAATTCAAGCTGCCCATAAAGCTGGAGCTTCTGGTGTTACAGTATTACGTGCTGATGGAATAGGTTTAGATGAAATGGCTAATTTCTATAGAACATCTTTTGAAGCTAATGATACTTTATTACTATTTTTACTTCCAAAATATTTAGTTAATGAAGTTGTAAAATCAATTATTCATTCACTTCATATTACAACTACAGGAAAAGGTGTTGCTTTTGCTTTCCCTTTAACTCATATGAAAGGTATCTCTTTATCAAAAGAAGATATTTTTAAAGAACAAGCTTATCAAGTTAATCTAAAAAAAGATGAACCCATTACATGCCTTGATGAAGAAGTAGAAGAAAATTATGAAACAAATAAAAAGTCTTGAAGAAATCCAAAATAGTATTAATACAGGTAAACCTGTATTAATATATTTTTCAGGTGAGAATTGTTCTGTTTGTAAGGTGCTAAAACCAAAGATACAAGAAGAAATAAGTAAAAACTTACCTTTATTTGAAACCTTAGAAGTTCAAACAGACTTGCATAAAGAAATAACAAGTCATTTTACGGTATTTTCAATACCAACTATGTTAGTTTTTTTTGATAAAAAAGAGTTTTTTAGACGAGGAAGAAATATTTCTGTTCCTATGTTTATTGAAGAATTAAAAAGACCATACAATTTAATGACAAAGTAGAATATGAAAAGAACACTTTTAATTTTTTTAATTATATTTATTTTAATGCAATTTATTAGGGTTGATCGAACAAATATTGCAGTTGAAAAAGATTTAGAAATCAAAGCCCCTTTAGAGATTATGACAATGTTTAAACAGTCATGTTATGATTGTCATTCAAATGAAGTTAAATGGCCTTGGTATTCTCAAGTTGCACCCTTTTCATGGACTATAAAAAATCATGTAGAAAATGGAAGAAAGTGGTTAAACTTTTCTATTTGGGAAACTTATACAAATGAAGAAAAAGAGAAAAAATTAAAAGGTATATATAGAACTGCTTATGCAATTATGCCATTGCCAACATATATTTGGTTACATAAAGAGGCTGATTTAACTAAAGAGCAAAGAAGTTTAATAAGAGATTGGACTGGAGTGAGAAAGAATAAGTGAGAGAAGAAGTAGCAGAAATATTAGCAAATAAAAAGACACTTTTAACAATTACCTATTTTAAATTACAAAAAATGTTTGAGAAAAAGTATGGTAAAAATACTGTAGTTTTAATGGAAATAGGAACATTTTTTGAAGTTTATGAAGTTAATAATGATGAAGAACAAATAGGAAAAGCAAAAGAAATTGCAGAACTTTTAAATATTCAATTAACAAGAAAAAATAAAACAATATTAGAAAACTCACAAGAAAACCCAATAATGGCTGGGGTTCCTGCAATATCCTTAGAAAAGCATTTAGCTAGAATAATAGCTGAGCAAAAATATACAGTTGTACTTATAAAACAAAAAGGTGTTCCACCAAATGTTTCTAGATACCTAGATACTGTAGTAAGTCCTGGAACAAATTTTGATTTTGTATTAAATCAAGATGAAAATAATATTACTTCAATTTTAGTTGATCAAATAAGAGGAATATATTTAATAGGGTATTCTGCTATTGATGTAACTACAGGAAAGTGTTATTATAATGAAGTTCATGGAACAAGTGAAGATAAGTTTTTTGCCCTAGATGAAGTATTTAATTATATGAATATGCATAAAACAAATGAAGTAATAGTTACATTTGCTGATAAAAATATAAATCAAAAAGAAGTTATTGATTATTTAGAGTTAAAACTAAAAACCTTTCATATAGGTTCATTTAGACCGAAAATCTCTTATCAAAATGAATTGTTTAAAAATGTCTTTTCAATAGAGTCTTTATTAACAGCAATTGAGCATTTAGATATGGAACGAGTACCTTTAAGTACTGAATCCCTTTCAGTATTAATAGATTTTGTAATAGGTCATGATTCAAATATTATACAAAAATTATCACTTCCTTCTAAACTAGATATTAGTAAATATATTTATTTAGGTAATAATGCTATTGAACAACTTAATATTATTGAAACTTCACATAATCCATCACTAATTAAACTTATAAATAATACATCAACAGCAATGGGAAAAAGACTTTTAAAAGAAAGACTAACTCATCCAATAAAAGATTCAAAAGAGTTATTAAGAAGATTTGCATTATCAAAAGAGTTATTTGATTATCATGCTCCAATTGAAAATGAATTAGCAAATATTTATGATATTGAAAGGCTAACAAGAAGAATAAAATTAACACGTCTTCATCCTTTTGAGTTAAATTATCTATATGATTCACTTCTTAGTATTAAAGAAGTTGTAACATTTATGGAAAACTATAAGTTTATTTCTCCTCCTTGTTCAAGTGCTGATTTAGAACTTTTTATTTCTTCAATTGATTCAACTTTTGATTTATCTATATCTGGAAAATATATGTTAAAAGATGTTGAAACAAATATGGTAAATGATGGAATCAATACACAAATTGATGAGTTAAATACTCAAAATATAGAGTTATATTCAAAACTTGAAATGTTAAGAGCTCATATTTTAACTTTTTTAAAATCTAGTGATTCAAATTTTATTGGTATTAATAGATTAGATAAAGAAGGTTTCTTTTTAACACTTACTAAAAATAGATTTAATCTTATAAAAGAAGAACTTTTAAATTCTCACATAATTATAGATGATGAGTTATATTTATTTAAAGATTTTAATATAAAAATACAAACAAATTCTGTTAAAATATTTTGTAAATTAACAGATGAAATATCAGATAAATATGTACATAATTTAAGAAAAATAGTTGAACTTAATAAATTAGTATTTAAAGAAAAGATATTAGAGTTTGAAAAAAAGTTTGCACCACTTTTAGAAGATTTAGTACAGTTTATTGCAGAAGTTGATTTAACTGTTTCAAATATTAAAACAGCTAAAAAATACAACTATGTTTGCCCAAAACTTGTAAAAACAAATGAAAATGAAAACTTTATAGAATGTATTGATTTAAGACATCCAATTATTGAAGCAAATGAAGAGCAGGGGATTTATGTACCAAATGATATTATCTTAGGTGAGTTAAGTCTTGCATCAAAAGAGTATAAGAATAATGTGATTATTAAAAACTCAAATCCCATAAATATAAAAAATAATAAAATGCATGGTGTTTTATTATATGGAATTAACTCATCTGGAAAATCATCTTTAATGAAAGCTATTGGAATTGCCGTTATTTTAGCACAGGCTGGATTTTATGTACCTGCAAAATCTATGAGATTCTCAATCTTTGATGCAGTTTATACTAGAATTAGTGGAGCTGATAATATTGCCAAAGGATTATCTTCTTTTGCAGTTGAAATGTTAGAACTTAAAAATATCTTCAATCGTGCAAGTAAAAAGTCTCTAATCTTAGGAGATGAAATATCTCATAGTACTGAAACTATGAGTGGATTATCAATAGTTGCAAGTTCTATTTTAAAGCTTTCAAAACTTGAAGCTATTTTTGTATTCGCAACACACCTTCATCAACTTCCTGAAATAAAAGAAGTTGAAGCGTTAAAAAATATAATAGCACTTCACTTATCTGTTATGTATAAAGACGATGAAGACAAGCTTATCTTTGATAGAAAGTTAGCATACGGTAGTGGTTCTTCAATGTATGGTTTAGAGTATGCAAAATCATTACATATGGATAAAGAATTTTTAACTTTAGCAAATGATATAAGAAAAAAATTAACTGATGATTATGATTCAATTGAAAGATTGAGTATGAAGAAAACTTCAAAATACAATAAAAATGTATACGCTTCTTCATGTGTAATTTGTGGTAAGGCTTGTGATGATGTTCACCATATAAAAGAACAAGCTAGAGCCAACAAAGATGGTTTCATTGGAAATATGAATGTAAATCATAAATATAATCTTATTCCACTATGTAAAGAACACCATAAAATGGTACATGATGGCACTATAAATGTAAATGGATTCGTTGCTACAAGTAAAGGATTAGAACTTCATTTTACTGATGCAAGTGAAATTAAATAAAACTAAATCACCTTATTTGTAGATAAATAAAGAAGTTTAAGTTGTATAAAAAGTTGTTTAGAATAGAATTTTAGAAATAAATTTATACAAGTTTATTTTTTAATTGTACAAACAAGGTTATAATATGGCTAAAATTCCTAAGTCAATCTACGAAAAAAAAATGAAAGATGGGTCTATCAATATTATGGTTAGATTCACTCACGATTGTGTTACATATCCCGTTAAAAACTTTACTAAATTATATGGTTGTGAAAAGAGAAGTGATGCCGTTGATAAATTAATACAAGTAAAAGCTCTATTAACTGCAAACAAAGACCCTTTTTCAAAATCATTAGATACTTTTTCTGAATTATATGAAAACTTATTGAATACTAAAGAAGATGAAGGTGAATGGGCTTATTATACGGTAAAAAATAGAAGACATTTTTTTAACAGATACATTAAAAATGAAAAAAGAATTGGTAGAAAAAAAGTAGAAAAGATTACTTATGATGATATTAAATATTTTCTAAATCAATTTAATAATGATAGTTCACGAAATACAGCAATAGATATTTTAAGACCTATTTTTAATGAAGCTTATGAAAAAGATATTATTCATAAAAACTTTATGACATTTAAAGCTTTTAAAAAAAAGAGATATGCAACTAAAGCAGAGATAAAAACAAGAGCAGAAGACAAACAAGCTGATATTATAAAAAGTTTGTATGAATCAATTAAATATTATGATAAAGAACTTGCTAGACCTAGAAATGTTGAAAGTCACAAAGCTTATCTTTATATGGTAGTTATGACAGCACACCGTTATGGTGAAATATTACAACTAAGAAAAGAACATTGTAATTTAGAAAAAATGAAAATAAAAGCTCCTAAAGAAATTACAAAAACAGAAGCTTATGAATATCCTTTGCCTAGAGAAGTTTTTGATTACGTTAAAAATCATGAAGGGGGATTGCTATTTGAAAGTCCTAGCGGTGGAAGTGCGGATAGAGTTTTTAAAAGATTAGTCAACCTAGCAGAAGTTAAACTAGTTGAAAATCATCAAATATCTTCTCATGATTGTAGACGTATGCTTATGTCAGTAATGGTAGAAGAATTAGGGATTGATAGTACAATTGCTGATTACTGTTTAGAACATAAACAAAATGATATAAAAGCACATTATTTACAATTAGAATATGAAACAAAAGAAAAATCTTTTAATAAGTATTGGGATTTTTTAAGGGGTGATATTAAAGAAGAAGTTACAGTTAATATAGATAATAATACTCAAGATAATACATTTGAAAAATTAGAAAAATTGGTGGATATGTTTGAAAAAGGATATTTATCAAAAGAACAATTTGAAATGGAAAAAAATAGATTATATTGATAATAAAAAAGGCTAGAGTACATAATTTAAAAGGATGTTTATATATCTAATCTCTAGCCTAAAATTAAAAAGGATTCATAGAAGAATCACATGATTGGGATAAGTGCTTTTAACCTATCCATAATCTTATTATATAAACTTTATTTAATTAGGGTCACTAATTGGAAAAACTTTTATATCTTTTGCTTTAAAGATATTATCTTTAACTTTTTTAATCTCTATAAACTCAATTTCAATTTCTTGTAGTGCTTGACTATTTTGAAAATGGAACTTACTAAAATTCAAATCTTTAACTTCTATTTGTTTAATATCATAAATATTATCTAATGTTGTTAATACTGTAAATATAGATACGTTAGTATCTGCATCATGTGTAAAGCTAATTATTTTCATGACTAGCTCCTACATAATATTTTTTTAGTTTTTCATAGATTGACAAAATTTTATCAAATGATTTTTTATTTGCTTCATATGTTATGATTTTACTTTCTATGTAGTCTCTTTTTTGTTTTATGATGTGGTTAAACTAAATAGGACATAGAGAAATAAAGTCTATGATAAAATAAAACCTATTAAGGAAGAGAGATGGCACA
>MDTG01157571.1_pt1 | contig 28457 bp, 17 predicted proteins | sample 811421 | NCBI WGS metagenome assembly MDTG01 (sample SAMN05326645, study PRJNA326480) | marine metagenome | isolation source: seawater | place: Pacific Ocean: South East | collected 2011
AACAGAATTAAAAGGTGGAAAGAAAAAGAAAAAGAAATCTCAAGTTGACCTAGAAGATGAAGACTTGTTTTTAAAAACGACTGAAGAAAAGATTTTTCACAATTTAAGAGAAACATTGATTAATCAAGGTTGTGTATTTTTTGGTTCATATGCCAACAGAATGTATTTGAAAAATTTAAAACATTTACGGCGCAAAAAAATACCTCGAGTTCCCGATTTCGATGTGTTGTCCGAAGAATCTGACAAATGTTCTAGAATTGTAAAAGAAAGATTAGAGTCTATTGGAATAAAAAATATTTCTATAGTCAATCATGAAAAAATTGGAGAGATTATCCCCAAACATTGTGAAATTCGAGTTGCAAAGGAAACCATTGCATTTATTTATGAACCATTAGAATGTCATAGTTATAACAATGTAAATATTGATGGAAGAAGTATTAAAATTGCTAGTTTAGATACTATGTTGAGTTTATATTTGGCATTTTTATACAGTAATCGTCAATATTATGATGAAAATCGTATTTTGTGTATGAGTGAATTTTTATTTAGAGTTCAACAGAAAAATAGATTGTCTCAACACGGTATTTTAAAACGTTTCAGTTCGGATTGTTATGGACATCAACATACAAGAGAAGCGATCCGTTCTGAAAAGACTAAGAAATTCCATGAATTAAGAAATAAACCAAAAGGAAAAGATTGGGATTGGTGGTTTTTGAAATTTAGACCTGGAGAGAAAAAGACAAAAAAATCGACAAAACGAACCAAAAAGAAAACAAATAAAAAAAATCGACGCAAAACAAAAAATAAAAAAAAGAGAAACAAAAAGAAAAAAACGCGCAAACGACGCAAGAAAAGCCGCCGTAGAAGACGCAAAAAATTTAGTTTTTTTTAAATCACCATCATCTAAACATTTTATTTTAATAGATAAAATATTTAGGTATTATATAAATGGTAAAAACACCAATTACTAATCAAACGCAATGGGACAATTATATAAAAACACTTAAAACACCAGATAAATTTGAAAAAGCATTTCAATCTGATTTTAAACCTGATTTTAAAATTATACCCGACACAGATAAAATATCAATAACAGGCAATATAATAATTTCAAAAAAAATAAAAAACTGCGGCACTATAACGAACAATGCCACTATAACAAACAATGGCGCTATAGACAACTATGGCACTATAACGAACAATAAAACTATAACGAACAATAAAATTATAACGAACAATAAAACTATAACGAACAATAAAACTATAACGAACAATAAAACTATAACGAACAAGGAAACTATAACGAACAACAAAGATGCCCTTATAAGAAACAATGCCACTATAACGAACAATGCCCTTATAACGAACAAGGGCACTATAACGAACAATAAAACTATAACGAACAATAACATTATAACGAACGATTACACTATAACGAACAACAAAGATGCCACTATAGCAAACTATGTCATTATAACAAACAATATCACTATAACAAACAATGGCGCTATAGACAACTATGGCACTATAACGAACAATAAAACTATAACGAACAAGGAAACTATAACGAACAACAAATATGCCCTTATAACGAACAATGCCCTTATAAGAAACAATGCCATTATAACTAATAAAAGTTTTAGCGAGTTAACGAACTATCACACTATAAATAACGATGGCACTATCAAGAACGAGGGCGTAATTGAAATAAAACAAGGTTCTATTAATGGCAAACCGATCGTAAATACAGGCAATCCTCTAGGCACAGTGCTTGATCATAACAAGGTGCAACAATTAGAAAAACAATTGGCAGAACGAGACCTTTTTACTAAAGCGATGGTCGGGTCGTGGCAGGATGAAGAAACTTATTTAAAAAAAATAATTAGAGAGGTAATTGGTGAAAAAACGAAAGAGGAAAAACCAGTGGAAGATAAAGCGGCAACAAAAGCAGCAGAACCAGATAAGGTAGAACCTAAAAAAGTGGTGAAAGATAAAGCGGCAACAGCAGAAACAGCAGAACCAGCAACAGATACAGCACAAGCAAAGTATAAATATACTATTTCTTCGAATGCTAATACAATAAAAACAGCAGTGGAAGAAGGAAAACCAATTACTTTTACAATTACTAGAGATAGAATCGGAGCAGAATCAACTGTCTATGTTTCAGCCTATCAACAAGCAGATGAATCAATATATGATGATACGAGAGAGAAATTACTTTTTGCAGATAGATCATATACTTTTGCTGCTACTGATAAACAAAGAATAGTTCAACTTCAATCTTTCAAAACAGATTGGTTGTTTGGAAAGTTTGAAATGGTGAAAAAAATATTGTTACGATTCTATACAGAGCCTAAAAGGACAATAATTGTGGCTTCGACAGATGTCTATATAAAACCAAACAAATTAAATGAAATTAAAATTATGATACCTGTTGAACTTGATAAGATAGACAAGATTCTCTCTTCATATTATTCTCTTCACTCACAGCCCCGGGCTAGCATTCACGACAGTGTGAAAAACTATCCAGATTTAAAAAAATTATATGATAAGTTGGAAACGGCTGATAATTATAATAAAAAATATAAAAATTTAGAAAAAAAATACAAAGAAACAAACTGGACGGTTGTGGAAAATGTGCAGAAGTCTCTTTATGATTTGTGGAGAGAAATGGTTAAGTTAAAAAAAGACATCATTAAAGAACGTATCAAGATAATAAACATAATAAATAGTAGTCCGTTAATTTATACAAAAAACAAGAAGCAACGACCGGTGTTGTTGGATGAACATAGTATGAAGGCGATTACTCTCCCCACGTGGATTTTAGATGATTGGATGGTGGGCCCGGATGTTTCCCCCGACTGGACCTTTTCAATCTACAAGGATTCAGTGGCAGCAACAGACCCAGCAACAGATACAGCACAAGCAAAGTATAAATATACTATTTCTTCGAATGCTAATACAATAAAAACAGCAGTGGAAGAAGGACAACCAATTACTTTTACAATTACTAGAGATCAAACTGGAAAAAAATCAACTGTCTATGTTTTAGCCTTTTATGAAAAAATTGGTAAAAGAGTTGGATTGGGGCTTTATGCGAAAAATGAAGAAGGAAGAAGAAGTGGGATAAGTGATCAATATACTTTTAATTCTGACCAAAGGATTATGGAAGTTAACATTAAAACTAGAATTTTCTCAACAAAGGATGGATACAATTGGTTCACTCATCCCTTAGAAACACACGGCGGCTTGAAAGTAAAAATCTACGAAGAAAATATCTTGGGAAAAAAAGAAAAAGATAGAAAATACTCGACAAGTCTGGCTGAAGAAACAGTCTATATAAAGCCAAACAAATTAAATGAAATTAAAATTATGATAACTTGTGATCTTAATAAGATAGATATAACTAAAAAATTCTATTCTATGTTTCACGGGGTCACGCCCCCCTATGGTATTGAAAACACTGTGAAAAAGTATCCAGATTTAGAAAAAATATATAAAAATTTAGAAACACCAGAAAACTATGATAAAAGATATGCAAATTTAGAAAAAGAATATAGATGGCTTAGTGAAAAAGAAAGTGGACAGTATTCTCTTAATAATTTGTGGACAAAAATCGTTAAGTTAAAAAAAGAAATGCATAAAGATTTTAAGGTCTTAAGACATGGTATAGTAGCGTCTGCCCCAAAAAAGAAAAATGGCATTAATGCATTGGTCAGTGCACCGTTGGGACCGGACACGCTGATGTCCCCTTGGATTATAGATGATTGGGTGCTGTCCGATGATAACAAGAAAGAAGTGGAACCGGATGGGGCGCCCCGTGCTGTGCGAAGTGTGGCGTTTTCCATGTTTGCGGGGATTCAGTGGCAGTTAAACGAATTAAATGAAATTAAAATTGTAATAAATAATAATTTCAACAAGATAGATGAGATTTATCAGAAGTATAAATTTTTTCACGATACCTTAGAAAATATGAGAAAATTGGTATCGCCGGTTGTTTTCGCGCCAAAGCTGGGATTTGATAATTTGGAAACACCAAAAAAATATAATGAAATGATTAAAGAAATTAAAACCAAATTCAGCAAGAATGAGCAGGATTCTCTTAATAATTTGAACGTAAAAGTCAATAACATGCACCAAAAGTTGATAGTTGCTTTTAAAGAAATTTCCAAGATTGCCACTTTGCTACATAACGCTCTAGTTGGAACGGAAGATGAGGGGAGGCATATGGTTCAAGTGTATATGATGGCGTTACTGAAGAAAAACGTGAGGCAATTGGCCGACTGGTTAACTAATCCTTCGTACTTGTCAAAGCCAAAGGAAGATAAAACACAAAAAGAATTGACGAAATTAAAACTGTAATAAATGATAATTTCGACAAGATAGATGAGCTTTATGGGCATTATAACCTTACCACTACATCGTTGAATCGGTGGCAAAGCTTATCAAAAATACAGTTGGGAAACAAATTTGATAATTTGGGCAAACCAGAAATATATAATGAAAAGATTCAAAAAGCTAAAAACGAAAAAGAGGAGATTTTCAAGACGAATGTGCAGAATTCTCTTAATAATTTGAACGAAAAAGTCAAAAAAATTAAAAAAGACTTGATAGAAGAATGGGAAAAAATTTACTCAATTGCTAATGCTCAATATAAGACTATGCCAAAAACTACAGAAGCAAAGGTTATTAACCACTGGGACACACTGTACGCTGGTGTCATAAAGCCGGGCGAGAAGGTCAACGACAAGTTGTCAAAATGGAAGTAGGATTTTCAAAAATAATAGAAATGCGATCAAATAATTCAACCAAATTTTAAAAAAATATTTAGGCAATATATATGTTTGAGTATTTCGAAATCTTTTGGACAGTTCTTGGCTACGACTATGTAGACACTTCTAAGCCAACACTTACACCACATTCCATGACAAATCTTCCAAAAAATAAATTTTTCAATTTTGTTGTATCTCATTAAAATACTTTTCAAATTCTCTCCAAATTATATTTTATAAACCTAAAAATATAATTTTAAAGTTAAGCACTCTTTTTTTCAATTACAATTCTAGCACCTTTTCCACTTTCTGGTAAAATAAAGTCATCTTCAAATTCAGACAATTTTTGTGCGATATTAGTAGGTGCATTCGCATATACAATTACTTCAATATTTTTCAATATATTTGTTTCATTGTCATTTTTCACATTTACTAATGATATTGTCTCGTCTGTATTTTTAAACAACAAATAATTTGATTGAACGTCTAATGTATAAACAGTATCATTTCCCTTTTTCCCATCAATTATATTACTTAATTTGTTTTCAAGTATTATATCATCATAATCACCACCAATAGCATTTTCAATTTGTGCACCAGAAACAATAGTATATCCACCCCAGATTTTAGACACCTTCGAAACTTCCATTCCTGAACCATCTTTTTTAGTAATATCCGCTTCTTGTAAATTAATCAACGTATTATTTGTCGCGTGTTCAGCATTTATTTGGTCTACACCACCAGTATCATATATACTTTGCCATCCCGTTTCATTTTGAGATACAGAAATAATTTTATATACATTATCACCACTATTATAATTTTTATTAACTCCGTAAACTGCCTGAATAGCTGCTACGTCAATTGGCCCCAATGAACTCATATAACCATATTTTAATGTAAAATTAGGTGTATAAGCACTTGTAATATCATTATAAGACATTACAGTAAATGGAAAAGCATTTGCTTTATTGTTGGTAATAAATCTTCCTGTCATAGGATTAAACATTACATTTTCCATCCTTATAGATCCTTCTACTCTTTCATGAGGATGCATTAAACCCAAAGAATGACCTATTTCATGAATAAATGTGGCATAATCCCATCCACCAATATATCCTCCTTTTGGATAATTAGAATAACTATTAGACTTATAAGCTCCAGTATAAACTTTAACTTCGGCGCCATAAAACGATGGACCATAGGATGAACCTACAATTTTTTTGTTCATAGGATTTACATTTTCTCTAACAATTTCAATATCAGCTAAGTTCCAATTGTCCGTTTCTATAAAAGTTAATTCACTTATTCGTTCATATTGTTCAAACGCGTGTTTTATTAATTTTTTCTCATTTTCTGTCCACGTTCCATAATTAGTTGTCAATATATAATATAATTTTCTACTAACCCAAACTGCTCTACCCAATATGCTTTGAACTAAATGAGGTAATTTTTGATGTTCTGATTTTGGCATCCATCGAACGCCAGCATAACTTCTAACAACGCCACGATGTTGATTTGGATTTGTTAAACTTTTATCTATACACAAATGGGAATCATCGTTTTCAACAACCACTCTATTGCTAATTACATTGTTTTTTTCCCAAACATAAATAGTTAAGTCATTTGTCATTTCTTTTTGTTTTACTTTTAATTTTCCATCCTCCACAACAAATCCTTTTTTACTGGAATATAAACCATATTTTTTATTACTATCCAAAGTAAATATAATTTCATCGTTTACAATATTGAATTGAATTTTAAAATCTTCGTTTGCTCTTCTTATCTTTACTGGATTATTCGAACGAAAAGGTAATTTATTTTTGACCTTTACTATTTCATCTTGTTTCACTTCATTTATTTCGGTATTTTCTGGTGTTTTTTCAGAATCATCTTCTTTTTCATCTGATTCTACCCTATCTTTTTCACTTAATTGTTTGTCTGTTAAATAACGAACATTTTCAGGAGACAAAAAATTAGCACATCTATAACCACAACACATTGCTGCTACACTTGTTGACCCCGCAATAGGACTAGTCAATATGGATAAATCACCAATTTTTAAATTCGATAGTTTCATTACTCCTTGGAAATAATCAACAACTTTGTTTAATGGACATGTTCCGTGATAATGATAAATCGAAGCCAATCGCGTTTTAAAATATGTTTTAATGCTTTCTTTATCATCTGTAGCGGCATAAACATTTAATGATGGATCGGTAAGAATATATTCACCCGGATATTCTTTGTTGTTTCCAGAACTTATTGCTTTATGGTTATCAAGAAATGCATCTGTCAAATCATTTAAATTATCTTCGTGAGCATAATTATAATATACTAATGGATTAATGTTTTTTTTATTTAAAATTTTCACATATCCATCGTTATTCATTTTGCCAGAGGTAGCAAATGTTGTTATTAGTATTGGCATTAATGTATCTTTTGGATAATCTGGTATCAATGAATAATATGTTTGCCAATTATTATTTAGTTCACGCGTTTGAATATGTCCAATTGTATTTGAATTTATTTCTCCAATATTTTTTATAATTTTTACTTTTTCTTCATTCGTTTTTTCTTTTGTCAATTCTCTTGTTTGAACTCTAAATTTACCGTTATCGAAAAATTCTTTAAACTCCACGTTTGTTTTCATATAATCTGGAAAATCATCAAAATCAAGTTCTTTATCAAATTCACCTATTTTAATAAAGTTGTTTTTATGTTGATTCCATCTTCCCATATTGTGTGGAAAACGTAATACATAATTGTTATTTTGTGCTTTCAATATTTTTTGTTTTCCACCGGGATGTTTTTCTGACCAATCATTAAAATCCCAAACATAATTTTTATCAAAGGATGGTATATTATTACCTGTAGCGAGAAAAATGCCTTCAAAAAATTGTCCAATTTTTGTTAAAGCATCTCGATTTAACAATATTTTTTCTCTTTTTAATGTTGTGGGTTCTTCCTTTTTTGGTGTAATTTGTGGGGTTGTTGGTGGTTCGTTTTGTTGTGGTATAGGTAAAAAATCCCTATGCATATAAGTTAATGTTAATCCAACGTGGTCAAATAATGTTTCTCCAACAGGCAATTCAATATCTGGTCTACCAACAGCTTGAGTAAAATCAACTGAACAAATATTTGAACGTTGTAAAATACTAGGAGAAGCAATTGCACCAGCGCATAAAATTACTTGTGCATTTTTTGGAACGTTTAAGAATCTATTATTGTCTGTTTCATCAAAAAAAGATATTTTTCCAACAAAAGTTGATTTTTTTTGTTCTAATTCCCAAGTATCATATATAATTCTTTCTACATTTTTACCATGCCATACTGTAATGTTATTTCTATTTAATAATAATTCAGATAATGAAAATCTTGTTTTTAAATCTCTACTATAAATCTTATTGTTGAAAACTTCATATTTATCATCAGAATTTGTTTCCAACATTGTTTTTAAATCTTTTAATACTTTTGGAAATGATTCATCTGAATAATCATATGTTTTAGTTTGACAAATTTCGTTAATATCATTTAAAATATCATTATATTCATTATTTGAAAACTCCCAACTATCGCGCTTTAATACGTTTAATTGGTCGATAAATTGTAAACCAAAATGCAAGGTTCCGCCTCCCAACCCGTTTCCCAATTGTATTTCTACTTTATTTTTACAAATATCGTAAGGCATGCTATTGAAAGCTGTTGTAAATCTAGAATCCCCCGATGCTTTCAACCAATTTTTAATTTCATTGTATCCGGCTTGTTTATAATCTTCGTATGTATGTTTGTTTTTTTCCAAAATTAAAATAGATTTGGTTGGATTTAATTTACTTAATCTATATGCGCACATTATACCAGATGGTCCACCACCAATAACGACAAAATCGTAATTTATATTAAGTGTATTCATTTTTTCAGTTGTAGTATTTGTTAAAACAACAAATTCACCTTTACTTTTTATTTGTGCGTATTTCAATGTTTCATCAATTTCTTTTACATCTATATCAATATTAACATTTCTTACTATTTCTTTTAAGCTCATAATAACACTTTTCAATCGTTCAATATTCTCTCCACTTTTTATTTTTTCAACTATAGAGTTGTTCATTTCTTTTATTGTTGAATTTATTGTTGAATTTATAGATTCATCGAAATCTATTTTGTTTCCAAATTCATCTACTCTTAATCTAATTTGTTGTTCTTTAGTGTATACATTAGAAATCCATCCTCCCATATCTCGTTCACCTTGAGGTTTTTCTATTTCGTTTCTTGTCCATGCGGGTCCTAATACTCTTTTTTTCGTTTTATTTTTACTTTTATTTATTTCGTTTTCAAAATCTTTTACTACGGGATACCAACTATCATTTTTATTTAAATATTTTTCATTTTTATCCGTAATGTATTGTTGTAATTTGTTTAAAAATGTTTCTGCTTCGTTTATTTTACCAATTTTTGCGTGATATATTCCATAATATTGCAATGTTCTCCAATTATTATCGTTTAAATACATCGCTTTTTCATAGAAATTTACAATTTCATATTTAAATGTTTCATAATTTTCTGCTCGATAACTATAGGCGATATCTGTGTAAATATCTGCTTTACTAAATCTAAATATTTCTGTTTTATACTTTTTTGCTTCTTCTGCTGCTGCTGCTGCTTCTGCTGCTTTTTTTGCTGCCTCTGCTGCTTTCGCTTTCTGTGCTGCCGCCGCTTTTTTTCTAGCATCTTGAGCTGCTTTCGCTGCCGCATTTGCTGCTGCTATTTGTTGATTATAACTACTAGATGTTCCTTTATAAAACGGTTTTGTCGTTTTATATGTAATTTCTATTTCTCCATTAAAATCTTTTGGAATTTTATCATACAAGTTTAACAAAATTTCACGACCTTTTTCATTTTGAACACGATCAAATGTGGACCCCCACGTTGAATATATTTTATTGTATGCTTCCTCGTATTTTTTTTGTATTTCATTTTTTTGTGAATATTTTTTTTGGTTTGACTTGTAATTACCAGTAGGCAATACTGTTGGCAATAAGAATTTTTTATTAGTCAATAATTCGTGTAATTCTGGGTCTCTTTTTTTTAGTGTCATTAAACTTCCATCTTTGTTTTTAATACGCCATTCATTCACTAAATCTCCATTTATTCTATGTTTCCAGTCAGCATTTAATTGAGTTAATAATCCCCAGTAAAAATATTCTGTTATTTGACAACGATAATCACAACTTTTATCATAATATGTATACCATGCATTGTCGGGATATGTATCTGGCACTTCTTCAAAACGACCTCCACGTGCCTCGTCCATTAATTTTGCTATTTCACTATTTTTATTCTCTCCAAATATTTTTGGATAAGCGTTTGCATAACCGTTTGCGGATATTAAATGTAATATCTCTTCTAAAGAAGCATCAAACATATCATCACCGTTTTCATTTTTTAAATTATTTCCAGTTTCACTAGCATATAAATCCTGCCCTCCGCCATGAATAACTTGTTCTACTTGTGTAATATATTTTTCGTCTCCTGTTTCAGAAATTTGTCGTAATTTATTTCTCATGTCATCCCCGTCTTTACTATCAGAACTCATGTAAATGGCAGATTGAAGTTTAACATCTTTCCATTTTTCCTTTTCTTCCTTCGATGGTTCATCGTCTTTTCTCCATCTCATAGGCACGTCCAACATGCTTTTCAAAACAAAAGGATTATCCACTTCACCGTCGCCATCATTGTCTAAATATTCAGCTATTACATTACCCGCATACAATACTTTAGCTTGTGGTGTTTTTGATGTTGCAAATACGTGAATACCAAACACACTGCAATATTTATCAAATACCGATGAAAGAGAATCGAATTTTTTTGGTAAACTCTCAACTTTTATTTCCATTTATAATAAATACAAATATAATTTATTATAAACATTTCAGAAGGATGACATCTTTTATAAAATTTTTAAATACGCTATTTATTTCTTGAAAAAAATATATTTTATTGAAATAAAAAACAAATAAATCGCGATTTTTATAAAAAAACCAACAAACTACAATTAGTAATTTATACATCAGTTGTTTTAAACGCAAAACGACAAAATCTTGTGTATTCCATTCATGTATATAACTACAAAGAAATCCTCTATTTTTATGTAAAAAAAAATTATGTGCATCTAATGCACCTTCTAAAATTCTACCATGCGCATTTATTTCATTTTTTACAGTAAACATTGTTTTAACGGATGAATTATTCAAATATAAAATGTATTTATCTTGTTTATATGTGCGTTCGTTAAAAATAAAAGGAACACCGCCATCAAGATATTTGTCTTCACCATATTCACGAAAAAAAGAATTACAAGTTAAATAGGGTATTTGTATACTTTTTAATATTGCTCGTTTTAAATCATCACGTGATTCAAAATGTTGTTGTGTCGTTTCTTCGCCATTCTTGACATAAGTAATAAATAATTTATCGTTTATCAAGTCTAACTTCGAGTCGTCTAATTTGTTTAAATGATTAGTTGCTATTTCTTCAATTTTATGAAAATGGACATCTTTTTGAAACGAACTTCTTAAATCTATAAAATCTTTTGCAAATTCATTTACTGTATCGGTAAAATAATAATATCCCATAATACTTCCGATACTAGCTCCAGATATTCTATTTACTCGAAAATATTTCTTTCGTTCTAATTGTTTTATTAATAATAATGCCCCACAACTATACATTCCATTAAATACCCCCCCTTCAATTATGATATCTAATTCTATTGGTTTATTTAATTGTGGATAATTATTGGCTAAATTTTCGATATATTCCATTAGTATTAATATATCGAAACAAATTATTTACGTCGCTTTTTACGAGTGCTTTTTTTTCGGTTTTTCTTTTTTTTCTTTTTTCTTCTAGATTTTTTTCCACCAGATACGACACATCCTTGATTTTGTTGTTGGTTTTTTAGAGCTTTCATAGCTTCTGCAAATTCCTCTGCACTTTCACCCATTTGTCTGGTTTTTTTTTCTAAGTTTTTAATTCGTTCTTCTCTCTTTTGTAAATCATCACATGTTTGAAGCGTATTGGATTTTAAATTAGCAATTTCTCTTTTTGTTTTTTTTCGATTTGAACGATCACGAGGGGCACGAAAATGCGCGTGTCCTATTGGAATATCATCAACAACTAATGGTGGGGCTCCTTGTTCTATTAATCCAAAAGGGTCATTCATTGAAAACGATTTTCCACTAGCTAAAGCTGTAGAATTAGATTTTTTATCTGTATCTTTTGGAACAAAATCCTGAACAGACGGTTTCTTTAAAGGTTTATTTGTATAATAATTATCATCAACAACAGTATCAGCCAATATCCGAGCGGTTGGTTGTCTCGTTGTCTCGCCAGTTTTTTGTCCTTCTGTATTTCCGACTGCACGTCCACTAGTCATATCAGACAATGTTTTGGAAGAAACACCAAACAATCCTTTAGTTAAATCATCTTGAAGACTTTTTTCCATACCCCCGCGTTGTGATTTTTTCTTTTTTTTCTTATTTTTCTTCTTTTTTTTATTTTTCTGGTTTTTCTTGTTTTTTTTCCTTCCTTTTTTCTTTTGTGTTTTATTTTTCTTTGGTTTTTTCTTTTTCTTCATGGTTGCTGGTGATGATGTTTCTGCTGCTACCGCGGGTGTTTCTGCTGCTGGCGCGGGTGTTTCTGCTGCTACCGCGGGTGTTTCTGTTGTTTCTACCGCGGGTGTTTCTGGTATTTTAGGTGGTTTTTTTGATTCATCAAATTTATAATTGTCATCGACTAGTTCGTATATTTCTTTATACTCATTAAAATCTTGCTCATCTATCTCATTATTATCTAAAACGATGGAAAAACCCTGAACATGAATGATAATACCTTTTCCTTCTTTTGCAGACAATTTTGATTTTTCGTCATCGCTTATTATATTTTCATAATATTTAATAAATTTACTTATTGGACCTTCTTTTAACTGCAATAAATAATCTTTTTCTATTAAAGCATCTGTATCCATATATATATTTATTATAGATTAAAAGTTTATTCTAAAGTTATTATTTAGTAAAAATTATATTTAATCTAATTATAATATATATCAATGTCAAGTATGGCTAGTTCAAGCACAAGAATACCTATTGGAAGTAAAGCGGAAGCATTATCCAGAATATACAATATGTTAAACGATGCAATTGGCGAAATAGGTGCAAATGGACAATCACCACCTTGGACGAGGACAAGATTAAATACTATGGTTGACGCTTTAAATAAATGGGATGCAACAATTGAATGGCTACGAGAAGACAGAGCCAAAGATAACCCATTAAGTTATTTTTTCTATACATTAAATCGTGTTTTATATAATTTTGTTAGCATGACATTTAGCAACCCTAGTACACATATTAAATTACCAGAATTTGCAAAGAATTTAAAAGACGTTTTGGAAATTTTAAGCGCTATAAACGATAGATATCAACAAATTATATCGATTGCCCAACAAGAAAGAAATGAAGAAAACATTAAAAAAATCAACGATTTGTGGGCTGAAATTTATGGCACTGAAACAAGTAAACAAGGATTAAATGGTTTACTAGGAAAATTAAAACTGAGTATGGAATTTTATCGTGATTCTGTAATTGCTGTAAGTGAACGGAACCCAGAAATATTGCCGTCAGTATTAGAGAACGAAGGATTATTTCCATATAGTGATAGTATAAAAGTATTGGACCAACAAATCGATTTTATTGATGAAATGAACAATGTTTATTGGGAGTGGGAAAGACAATTGCAAGAAATGAAACATAAAAAGGGCAGTGATGGTGCGGCTGAAGCATTATTTACGGGAGAGCGACATAAAACCTATTTAGATAGAGTAAACAACTTTTTAATTCACGGTTCCGCTTATCATCCAGATTTTATTATTAAGGGTCAAGGTGGTGAAAAAGATAAATTAGATCTAGAACAATGGTCAATGCTAAATGATATAGTTCGCAATGATATAGTTTTAGTACCACAACAGGTTTTGGGGGCAAAGTTTCATGACTTAACTGATGATATTAAATTAGCAATACGTAAAATATTACAAATAAGTGAACTCAGTATTAGAACAGGTGCTCTTGAACGCACGGGTGCTTATGTAGAAGTTAGTAAAGGTGCTAGAATGGTTCCAAAAAAGCAAAGAAAAAATGCGGCTGCTTTAGACGAGATAAAAAAAATGTTCAGAATAAATTTAGCAAGATTTTTTTTAAGTGAGACTAGAAATGCAAAAAGTGGAAAAAAAGAGGAGTATGCCGGCGTAGGAACAAGAAATCAACAACCCGGACAACAAGTATGGTTGAGAAGGTTGAAACATTTACAAACATCTGAAAATACCTATGACTTATTTAAAAATATTATAGGAAGCGGAAAACCTTTTGAAGATGCAAAAAAATTAGTAGAACGTGCATTAAAAAATGATACGGTCGTAAAACCAAGAAGTCGAAGCCGTAGCCCTGTTGGGAGAAGTGGCAGTAAAGGAGCAACCACAGGTGGTAAACGCCGAAGAAAACGCAAAACCCATCGTAGGAAAAAGAAAACAAAACGACGCAAAAAAACCAGAAAAAGAAAACGCACTAAAAGACAAAGAAAAAGCAAAAAGAAAAAACGCACTAAAAGACGTAAAAGAAAATAAGTGTTCAATTTATTAAACAATATATTTTGAGTTCGAATATATTGTTTTGGAGAGAATTTGACTAATACTCGCTTAAGTATTTGGACATTTTTGTTATACCATAAAAGGAAACCCCAAAGGCAAATGTTTTAAATACATAACCAGATAATTTTAAATTACCATCACGTAAAAATAAAGATGGCATATTTTTAATCAAAGATTTATTAAAATAAGGTAAATTAAAAGCAAAAAATAAAATCATTACTAAAATAGGCGTTTGTAATTCTTCATATAATATATCTAAACGATCTTGTTCATCGTGCTCATCCTTGCCTCTTTTTAATATTGATTCAAAATCGGAATTGTCCTCAATATAATCATTTTTTTCTGGTTCGGGTATATAATTAGGTTTTTGTTGTTCATCTTGTGAAATGTGTTGATTATTCATAGGCAAATCTCTACTTGGAAGACTTGTTAAACCAGAACCAGCAGCATCTTGAAGTCCAGATACAATTTGGTTTATGGAATCTTTTGATAATTGTGTTGGCATTGGTCCTTTTGGTTGTGGTGTTTCTTTTATAGTTAAATTAACATTATTTTTTCCGATTTCATTCGGTAAACTTTCTATACTCGTAGTTCCAACGGACATCTATAATAATTAATATGATAGCAAAATATTGATTATTACGCAAAAGGTATAATTTTTTTTGAAGAATCTTGACAAGTTTGTGGATTAGGGTTATATTTATAACATTTTTCTCCGTGTTTGAAAATCTTGTTTTGAATATGTCTTATATTAGGTGCTTTAAAAATCATACAATTTCTATCTTTACAAACTTTTCTAAATAAAGTGGCCAAACCAAATCCTAAAACTATTGAAATAACATATTTACTTACAGGTGTATATAATAATCTTTTGATATTTACCATATATAATATGTAAATACTATTTTATAAATAATTATTGTATTTTGTAATTTTTAATTTGACTAATATCGGCAGGACATGTTATTTCTTGTGCTTGAAATTTAAAACAATTATCAGCTTTGTCTTTATATAATATTTTTTGTTCATTTTCTGGTGTAGGATATACATATATTACATTTGTATCTGGTCTAGATATATAAGTAAAAAATAATCCTATAGCTAAAGATATTATAAAGGATGGAAAATGAAAAAACTTCATATATATATTATTGATATTTATTTTATTCTTTTATATTTTCGATAATCGCATACTCATCCGCAATTAATTCATCGTTTTCATATGATACTTCTTTGTGGAAACTAGTATAAACCAATGGGTCAAATTGTGTTTTATCTTTCTCATTTGTTTCTACCATACTTATTTGATACATCGAACTTCTTATTTTATCAATCAACGGCATTATAGTATCTATTGAAAATCGATATGCATCTCGTAAATATCCTTTTTTTTTAAAATCTTCTTCTGTTTTTGATAATAAAACGATACTTTTATATTTATAAATATGTTTATCCAATTGTGTTTTTAATTGTTTAATATATAATTTTTTGCTAATAATTTCTGGGTCGCTATCTTTATTTATAATTTTTACTGTAAAATTTTCTGAATTTTTTTCTTCTATAAGTTTTAATTGGTCAGAATATTTTTCCAAATCACTTTTTAAATCATCAAATTCTTTTAAAGCAACATCTTCGTTTTCTAAATCAAAAAGTAAAGACAATTTGCCTATTATTATTTTTGATTTAACTTCTTCAATTTGTTTGTTCACTTCAACTTCCTTTTGATTAATGTTTATTATTTTTCCTCGTTTAAGTCGAATATCTAGACCACATTGTTGACCTTCGTCGCTTCTATGTGCTAAACACATAGCTACATATTCTTTAGTACCATCATCTTGTGTTGATATGCCAAAATAAGTTCCTCCTATATTGCCACAATTTATACATCGTATATTTTTTTTCAACTTTTTAATCGATTTTTTTTTTTCTTGTTTTGGTATATTTCGTTTAGATATATCTTTAATTTTATTTTTAAAACTATCTTCGTATTCTTTTTTTAAAGAAAAGTATTCATCTAAAGCTTGATAATAATCTGTTTTATTAGTATATTCTTCACTTTTGGACTCTTCCATATATATATAAATTTTATATAAATTTTTTACCATAATAAACAAAATCATTTTCAAATTTAGGTAAATTTGTAATAGATATATTTAATTTTTTTTGTTCCAAATCAGATAATTTTTTAATTTGTTCTAGAAAATAAGTTTCTTTCAAATGTTTTTTTTCATTTTTTTCTTTATTTGTTATTTTTTTTTTATTGTAATAAATCAATCCTAATATTGTGATAAAAACAACTACTAAAAAACCATTAAAAATAATATTACCATATTTTATTTTTTCTTTATTGCAATTTTTAAGACTTTCATCTAAAAAATATGAAACACCCGGTTCAACCAAATGTGTTGTTCTTCTATAATTCATATTAAAATATGTATTTATATAATTAAAATAATTTATACTTATTTATTATATATGATTAGTGCTGGAGCATCTTTAGGTATTTATGCAAGTATTACAGCAATTTATTTTATATTAAAGTTTTTTTTAATAGAAAACTATGAAATAATAAATACAAATGGTTATCCACAAGGGTTAAATTCTTTATTGTCAGGTGTTTATTATTTATTTGTAATTTTTTCTCAATATTACATCAATGTTCGAAATACATATGAAAAATGTGGAGAAGCACAAGTATTTCATGCTATGATATATACTTTTGTTCCAAATATATTGATTTTTGGATTATTAGTTGTTATGTTAGACTTATTTCCAGGATTTTTAAAACCATTTTCTAATTCAGTTGGTTATGGTTTAGTATGGTTATTTGGAGGTATTAGACAAACATTTAATAAAATGCTGATTTCAAAAAATAAAAGTAGATATATACAACAAGTATATGATGATAGTTCAATGATGATTAATGAAATTACAACAGGACCGAAGGGAAACATTGTTCAGTTTGTAAATCAAGCTGCTGCTCCCGGAAAAGATAGAATTTTCAATAAAAATTACAAAGAACATTTACCTAAATTATTTAATTTAGTAGTAATAAAAGATATGATTTCAAAATATATTTGGTTTTTATTAGTCGGCGGTTTAGTAGTATCTACATCAAATAATTCAATAACTAATATGAGATGTAAAAGAAGTGCTAAAACAATTAAAAGAATGGAACAAGAACAAGAAAGGGATGATGAACAATTAGAAAAAGACTTAGCCAATGCAAGAAAAGTGCCTACGAAATCATTTATTTAAAATATATAAGCTATAAATTTAGTAAATTTAACAAATTTAGTAAATTTAATACGTAAATTTAGGCATAGTTAAATAATACAATACAAACAAATAACTAAAAATAGCTAAAATCAATGATATTAACCAAATAGGTAATATTGTTTTGTTTTTTTTACCTAAACCAAATTCTCTTAAAGCACCATCTCTATCATACAAAAAAGCCGGTTGTAGATATTGAACAAGTATAAATAAAGTGATAAAAATTAATATAGATATAGAAGTAATATTATTTCTTATAAAGGAACGATTCATAATAAATTATATATAGATTTATATTTTTTTTCATATTATAATTCGTTAATTATAATATAAATTATAGTAATAAGATTTTTATATGAAGTTTTCATCACCATCACCCCAAGTGTCGTCATCATCTCCTAAACCATTCAAATTATAAACTTCATCGTTTATCCTTTGATCTATTTCTTGTTCTTGATGATAATCATTTATCATAGTATCTCTAATATTATCATCGAAATCTTCCGCTAATCTATCATTAGCGCCAGAATTAATTTCCATTAAACGGTCTTTTTCTCTTTCCTCTGCTTCTTTTCTAAATTATCGTTCGTCATATTTGTATATAGCGCTTGATAAACCAACACTCCAATCTCCTAATTTTAATCTTTTCATTTCGTCTTCTGTGTCTCTTTCGACCTCAGACATATTTGCAAATTTTTTAGTAATTTTTGATTTTTCAAATTCTTTTTTCCGCAACACCATTTGTTTAATTTCTTCTGCACTTTTGTCTATTAATGAATTATAATTCATGGTATGTAAAAAATAAGTTTCTAATAATGATGCTATTTTACCGTCTAAATGTTCATATATTCCACCTTCAGTTAATTTTTCTAATAGTTCTTCACTGATATTTTCTGCTGTATAATTATTTAAAACATCAATGTAATGTGTTATGCTACACAAAAATATAAATTTTGATAGTAATTTTAGTATATTTCCGTCAATGATTGTTTTGTATAAATCATTTCCAACGATATATTTTGAAAAAAATGGTATTTTTTCTAAAAATTTAATGATATTATTACTACTTTCACTATTTATTTTTTTTAAGAAATCATTTAATATTTCATCTTTTTGAAAATTTTTAAAGTCATATTGATTATTGGTAAATTCTTTTTCTATTAAAGATTGCACATCAGAAACGTGTGATAAACTTTTATCATTTTCAACACCTTTTTTATCTAATTTCCAGTGTTTTGGAATTTTTTTATTGGAAAAATCACAGTCATTTTTAATCATGTTTGGAAATACGTTTAAAATATTATGTATTGTATTTAAAGTAAATTGATATATATTATATCCTATTTCATCATCTTCGTGTAAATAATCGTTTATACCAAAATCAGCCCAATTTACATAATTATCAATATAAGACATTATTTTTCTGGTTTTTACTTTACCGTTTAAAAAATTATCTAATATAGCTTTCATGAATTTACATTTTTCATTTAAATAATCTTTTAATGCGGTTACCATAATATCCGTATCTTCAGTATAATTCATTTCAAATCTATCAAATAAAGTTTTTAATAAACTTAACAATTCTGCGTCATAAATACAAAGTTCTAATTCACTTTGACGTGGATATTTTTCTATCGATTCTTCAAATTGTCTAATAGGTGTTTTGGGGACATCAGACAATAACATATTTACACGATTATTTTTATATATCGAATCTAATAGTTGTGATAAAGATTCATTAGAATAATTATGACGATTTTTTTTTAAAATTTCTATTTTTTCTTGTATAGATTGATTTACATCAATATTTACTCGATTATCACCACACAATGCTTTTAATTCTTCAGAAATAATATCCCCAGAATAAAATTTACAATATTTTATATAAGCCAAATAAATAGTTTCTTCATCGAATTCATCACTTAATATTGGATAAACCAAACGTGTATTCAGTTCCGAAAGTATAACAGGCGATTTGGACAAATGTTTATATTTTTTATATATAGAATCTATGTTTTTAATATATTCATTTTCTCTATATATACTTTTTTCTTTATTGGAAAAATAATCATATACCGAATTCATATTATAATTGCAACAAGAATTTTCTAAAAATTCTATATTATTTGTAGTTTTCAACAAAACTGGTTCAGAATTGATTACATTTTGAATAGATTCTCTAATAGATAATGTATAACTTAACATTTTGCCTTTTAATTCCCATAAATATCCAAATTGTAAATCACTATTGGCTCGAATTTCTTTTAATAGTAAGTTTTCAAAGTTGGATGAAATATTTGCAAGACGTTTAATATTTACATTTTCTAAGGGTGGTAAAAAATGATCCCAAACGTTTAAATTGACATCTATATCTATTGAAACAATTTCGATTGTTTCTTGTTCCCATTTTTTTCTTTCTTTTATTTTTTCTTTTACATCTTCGCGTTCAATTAATTTTGCATTTATCATAAGTTTAATTCTTTTCATCAATAAATCAGTATTTTTATCTAATGTTGCTCTTGTTGTTTTTGGAACAACTGACCATATTCCTTTAGATTGTCTCATGTTTAAAATTACACAACTTAAATATTTTAATGCAGAATAATCGCTTGAATTTACTACAGGATAACCAACGAATGATTCATCACAATTAGTAAAAGGTTTTTTACTAACTATTTTAGGTATATTTGTTTGGAGTGAAATTAAATACATTCCAAAAACTAAATACATCATTTTTGTTTCTCTTTCTTTTTCTCTTTTTCTTTTATTTGTTTTATCTTTTCCTTTTTTTTCTGTTTCTGTTAATATTTCACTTACCACTTTTACAATAAATTTGTGGGAATTTTTTGTTGATACAGTTAGATTTTCATCTAAAGCTACTATTATTTTTTGAATAGTTATTGCTGTCTCTGTTTTAAATTTAAAACTATCATCTTTGATTTTTACACGCATCATATCATCGATATCAAAATCTTTATCCAATACGGATTTTGTTACTATTTTGAATCCATCACTAGTGTATCCTTCTTGTTCTGAAAATGTTTTGTTTCGTATTACATATCCACTATATTTATCTACAATATATCCGGCATCATCACTTTCAACACCGCGTTCATCACATACTCGTTTTAAAACTGTTTCATATGTTCCATTAAAAAAGGCATTTGCCAAATCTTCATAAAAAGTAGGTAAAATTGGATAAGATATTTGTTTATCATAAAACCACCATGTATTTTCTGGATCGGTAAAACTGTAATACGGATCTCTACAAAATTGATTAATAAACAATAATATATTGGTATATTTTGATACCAAATTTGTATCACTTAAAATTTTTAATGCATATTGATAAGTAATTGGAACTTCAATATCATCAATAGTTAATAATTCTCCCAAATGAACCTTATAAATATCATATTTCATATTTTGTAAATATTGTATTTCTTTCTTTTTTTTTAACATTTTAATATCATTTACAATAGAATTTTCTATATTATTTTTTACTTCATCCATTGTTTGATTCAATTCATCTTCAAACTTCTCAGCTATTTCTTTTAAAAACTTTTTTTTTATTATTTTTTTACCACTATCAACAGATGTACAATCTTTATTAATATTAACACATTTATTTTGTATATTACAAAAAGTTATTTCATCTAATGTTTTACCATTCAATGATTCGTCGATTCTCCATTTATTTTCTTTTCTAATATAATATTTGTAATCGAAATCACCTATATCTAAAATAGCATAATCACCATCTATCACCTTTTTCTTTTTTTCCAACATAGCCAATGCATCTCTATCAGCATTACCAACACTTACTCCTACATTATTAATTAAATGTAAACTAATTTTTTTTAATAATTCATCCGCCGACAACACATCTTTATCTGCTTTAAATAAATCCATTATACCATATCTTGTATCATCGTATTTTTTATCAAAATATATGTCTTCGTCATCGTGTGCCTTTAATTCATCAATATCTACATATCTTTTTGCAAGTACATATTTTGATTGTTCACAATTATTTTCTTGTGATTCATTTTTATTTTCTTCCATTAGTTCCTCTGTTAATTTTTCACTATCTTCAATTGCTTTATTTACACGTTCATCTATATTTATATCTTGAAACAACTGAATATTTTCCAATGTTAATAAATTCATAAATAAAGAACCAGAATCAATTGAAATGATATTTTTCAAAAATTCATCCCCATATTCATTTAGTTCATATAATGTGATTAATTCATCATTTGATATAATTTTACCTTTTATATATGTTTTTAAAATATACATAAGTGAATTAGGTTTCCATTCTTTATTTTGCATTAATAAATTGTTATAGTTTGAAATATTTAAACGGGTAGATTTTTTATACCATTCAATATTTTCTTCTACTATTCTTTCTATTTTAGAATATATTTCATAATTTATTGTATCGAAATAAATATTATTAGGTTGCAAATATTCGATAGTATTTTTTATTGATAAACCATATTTAATTTTATTTTTAATATTGAATTGTAAATTTTCCTGTAGACTATTTAAACTTTCCATAGGTGTTGGTATAATAGATTGTAAAAAATTATTGAAGTACAATTCTTGATCTGGTAAATATTCATTCGATCTTTTAAAAGAGGCATATTTGTATACTTTATAATCATTAATCAAATCTCTAGTTGCTTTAAATTGATGACTTCTATTATATCTATTATCTACAATAAAGCTTTGTTTTTGATTTTTCATATGATTAAATAATCTCCAATTTTGTAATGGATATAAATTTAAATTACTTTTATCTAATATATTTGTATCGATTCCATATAATCTAGAATATTCCCTTATTACGTTTGGTAAAACGATATAACCAATGATAGGTATAAATTCATTTTGTGTTAATTCTTTTCTTTTTCCGATAAAGTTAAATTTTTTGATATCATCTAATTCAAATTGTGTTAATCCTCTAACAAATTTATTCATAACAACATTTTCTTCTCTTAATTGAGGTTTATTATTACCGTATAATGATTCTTTACAATCAACTCCGATGCTGTAAGAATTCAAATCACCAAGAGTATCACTTATACTTTCTATATCGTCGTTTACACGTTTTAAATAAATACTTTCCTCGGTAAGTAATATATTTGGATTATAAAAAGGTGCTATGTTTTTGTAATAAAATGAATATTTATTTTCTTGATTTGAAATTGAATTTTTTTTATATTCTTCGTAAACATCGTTTTCATTTTGTAAAGATAAACCTGTATTTACATTATTAATATATTTATAACTATCCGTTTGTAATAATTCTAAATTATAAACTTTTCTTTTTGTTTTGGTAATAGGTAAAATCCAGTGCAAATTTTCGTTTAAATGTTTGATCTTTTCAATTACAGGATTATACTTGTAGATGTTGTCTTGGTCTGTTGAATAATTTATTTTTTTTTTATTAGCATATCCCTTTTCATTAAATAGTGAATACATTGTTCTTAATTCTTTAAATCTTTCGATTTGTTTATGAATATCATTCAAAATTTTATCATTTCTATTTTTCGTTGGTATGATTGATAATAATTTTTGCATCAAATCTTCTGTTTGCGATTCAATGTTATAGCGTTTTTGTTCTTCACTAACTTCTTTTTCTTCTACTAATTCACCTTGTTCTTCAGATTCAAAATTATCAAATTCTAAATCTTCTAGATTTAACAATTGCTCATTTAATTCTTTTTGTATTACGTCTCTATCAAAATACTTTTCTATTTCTTCACCTTCATCATCTAAATCGGGTAATTCTCCATCACTATCAATATCAGAACTTTGCGTTTCTTCTTTTAATGTTGGTGGGTCTCTAGGAGTAATTTTTATTAATGGTAAGTCTAAAGGAATACCTTTATAGGCAAAATCTATATAAATTACTTCTTCATCTGGATATGTTTTAATTTCTATTTGGTCTTTTTCCAAATTAGTAATTTTACCATGTATAATTTGTTCTTCTTCTCCACCAAAATGAAATTTAAACCATTTATTCGGTAGATACCCCCATTGTCTTGCATATCCCTTTTCAACTGGACTTGGTGGTATAATGTTTATCTGTTCGATTGTCTCATTTAATAATTTTCCATTATTTATTTTAATTTCAAAAATAGAATAATCATCTTCATTTATTAATTTAATTAGATTTTCATCTAAATATTCTATTAAAAATAATTTCTGATGTATTTTACCATCTGCTGGTGCTATTAATTCAATTACTTGTCCTAATTCTAAATATAATTTTTTGTCTTGTGTTTCTTTATCAACAATTTCCTTTTCCATTATCTTATATTTACAATAGAAATTATTAACAAAAACGAAATGTTATCTTAAATTTAGTTAAAGACAACTAAACAATTATAAATTATTATGTCTTATACTGTAGAAGACACGTATGATTTAAAAAAAATTATTCACGATAGTGATTATGCCAAATCCTCGCATTTAATTGTTAAACCTTTTGGTAAAGTATTTATAATTAAATATGACAAAACATATCTAAATATAAATAATATACACTCGTTAGGTTTATTTCGTTCATTAATTTTAGACGATGATGGTAATATCATTTGTTTTTCACCCCCTAAGTCTTATAATTTAATGTTAGATGATACACTTAAAAATAAAAATTTTAGTGATTATGAAATACAAGAATATTTAGAAGGTACCATGATTAATTTGTTTTGGCATCCTTTTTTAAAAGATTGGGAATTATCTACAAAAAGCAATGTAGGTGCTAAAAATTATTTTAACAACAATAAAAATACATTTAGATATATGTTTTTACAAGCGTGTAATGAGAATAATTTGAATTTTGATGATTTGGACAAAAAATATTCTTATAGTTTTGTTTTACAACATCCAAATAATAGAATAGTTATACCCTTTAGTAAAATACAGTTATATTTAGTAAATGTTTATCGATTTGAAAAAAATAAAATATATAATGTTGAATTTAATAAATTAGATATTTTTAAAAAAGCAAATATTTCTAGTTATATGATTTTAAATAAAGATACGTTAAACATTCATTCTTTTGAACATTTATATGAACACGTTTTAAATGATAATTTAGATTATAAAGTTGTGGGTTATGTTTGCTATAATAGAAATACAGGAGCGCGTATAAAAATTCGAAATAATAATTATGAGATAGTTAGGAGATTAAAAGGAAATACCCCTAAACTACAATTTCAATATTATTATTTAAGACAATTAGACAAAGTTAAGGAATATCTTAAATATTATCCGGAACATTCGGGTGATTTTTTAAGATTTAGGTATGATTTACATCGATGGACAAACAAATTATACAGTTATTATATTTGTTGTTTTATTAAAAAGGAAAAATCATTAAAGGAATATCCATATGAATTTAAGCCTCATTTGTATGCTTTACACAATAAATATTTAAATGAACTGATGATAGACAAAAAATTTGTGTCAAAATCAGTTGTGATTAAATATGTAAATAGTTTACCACCACAAAGGTTAATGTATTCGGTAAATTATCAATTACAATTAAACACCATCGATGAAAAAAAAATGAATGTAGAAAATTGATGCGTTTAAATTTAGAAATAATATTATTTGATAAAATTTTTTTATAAATAATATTTATAATGGATGCGCTTAAAACAACGTTAAGTGAAGCAAAAAAAGCTGTTGAAAAAAATACAGCGGAGATAAAAAAGTTAACTGATGCTGCTGCTGCAATTAAAGAAGCGGGTGCTGAAAAAACAGCAGCTGATCAAAAAGTACAAGATGAAAAAGCAAAAACACAAGATTTAAAAGATGCGCAAGTATTGGCACAAAAAAGTTTAGATGCAGCAATTGCTGTGGAGAACACAAAAAAAGCAGAAGAGGAAGCAAAGAAAGTACAAGAAAAAGCGAAAAAAGAATTAGAAAAGGCGAAAGAAGCAGCAGCAAAAAAAGCGAAAGAAGCAGCAGAAGAAGCAATAAAAAAGGCAAATGAAGCAGTAGAAAAAGCAAAAGCGGCAGCAGCAAAAGCAGCAGCAGATGAAAAAAAATTATTAGATGAATGGATGAAAAAAAAACCAGAGGCTGTAATGAAACAAACGGTAAATGGAACTATACCTGAAGAAGAAGGAGCCGATAATACATTAAAATCTACACAAACGGTTCCAACAATTACCGATAAATCGACGCCTAATTTTGTAGATAAAGGTAAAGATGGTGATTGGGATGTTAAAGAAAAAATAACTCATTCCCAAACAGCTAAAGGTGGTAGAAGCAGAACTGCGTATAAAGAGACAGGCAAACAAGTAGTAAAAAGAACAGGCACATTTATTACAGATAAACATTGGGAAAAATATAGTAAAGAAATGGTAAGAATTGAAAAAATGTCCCATGAAGAAAAATCACAAGAAATGTATAAAAAATTTGTTTCAGCAATTCAAGAAGAAGAGAAAAAAAAAGCTGTGGAAGCTAAAAAACCAGCACCTAAACCAGCAGCACCTAAACCAGCAGCACCTAAACCAGCAACACAAAAAAGAAATGTACCTATTTCTGAAGAAGCAGAAAGGGAACCGCAACCCACGGCTATGACACTAATTTTAGGTTCGAAAATGGAAATGAAGGAAACAAAAGAAGGTCTTATAATGTATGATAGTGCTAATCCATTACAAAAAAGTTATATTTTTGATCCTGTTGATAATTGTTGGGTTCATTTAAATAATTCTGTTGACAAAAAATCTATGCATCAAAAAAAAATAGATGATGCTATGAAAAAAGGTATTGAACAAGGGAAAAAAGAAGCGCCAAAAGGAAATGATTACGGTATGAAAGTTATGACAGCTTTCTTTAAAAAATATCCTGATTGTTATCCTAAACCAGAACTTCCAGAAGCGTGTGGCGAAATAAAAGAAACAGAAACAACTATTGTTAAAGAACGTTCATTTGAAGATACTATGACAATAAAAGAAGTTGAAGCGATTGTACAGGAAAAATCAAAAACTGATACAATAACAAAAGAAGTCAAGGGAGACACGATAACAAAAGAAGTCAAGGGAGACACCATTAAAGTTCCAATTGTTAAACCAACACTTAAAGTTTACCACGACATTAATTGCATTGTTCGTGTAAATAGTGATGTCGAATTAAAATCAGTTATAGTAGTATTGATTCCAAAAGACCATGAAAATAAATATTTAAGGTTATTATTACCACCTTGCGATATGAAAAACTTTTTAGATCGTGTTAATCAAAAACGAGAAGTGGATGGTTTACACGTATCAAGTAAACAGGTTGATTGGTGTGATAAAGGCGTGGGTGCTCAGGCACACGCAAAAGATAAAAATGGGTTTAATTATTGGATAGAAGTATTGCATGGTGTAAATCATTCCGATGCTAGTGTAGATAGTTTACCTTTACTTGTGCGCAAGGAAGATACTGTAAATGATGATACATCTACTACAGCAGCGGCAGGTGAAACAGGAATTGATGATAAAGGATTTATGAACGAACAAGGATATATTGTTTTGGCTTTAGGTGTTCCAGCAACAGACGACAATGAAAAAAAATCATTAAGTATAGATGAAATTAATGTTCCATCAACTGCTTTGAAAGGTATATACACAGCAGCAGATAACACTAGAAGCACTGAAATACGTGCAAGTATCGAAAATAGTGACCATGTAATGTATGTAGACAAAGACTTTAGATGCCCACATCCACCTCCAATTAAATTAAGAATGCCTGATTTATCAGCTAGTGGCGGTGGTGGCGGTGGTTCTAGTGCTTTTAGTTGGTATTATAATAAAAAATCGAATGAATGTTTAAATAATATTGACGAAATGATTCTTAAAAATCCAAATGACGTAGAAGCAAATAGATTATTAAGACAATATAAAATTTTAGCAACCGCTAGAGAAACCATCAATGATAAAAAACAATCAACATTAGATGAATCTGATATATATAACCAAACAAATGATTTAGCAAAAGCAATTAATACTAAAAAAGCAGATGCTATTAAAAATATAGATGACGATAAAGCATCTGAATTATCAGAAATGGTTAGAAAAGCGGAATTGGAAAAAGAATTTTTACGAGTAATTAAACATTATTATACCGCAGTTATGGCCGATAAAACAAATAATGAATACATTAAACATTGGAAACAAAAAAAAGAGAAAATATTAAGTTTAGACAATTCAGACTATAATGAAAAAGTTCATTTAACCATTGAAATGCATCTAGAATTAGATAGAATTTTAAAAATGGGTAGACCAGACCATTATGACCATCCAGCTGTAAAAGCATTAACAGATTTACCAAAAAAAATGAATACTGATTGGGCAGCAAAAGACAAAAAAGATGCATCAAAAGCAAAACCGTTAATGGATGCTATTAATTTAAACATAGCAGACCCAAAAATGAAATCAAAAACGGAATTGGAAGCTATTGTATTAGCAGAAGTTCAAAAAATTAATCCAGCAGTAACAGCAAAATCAATTGCACCACCAAAAGATCAAGTTGCTGCTATGGAAAAAGAATTAGCCGCATTGAAAAAACAATTGGCGGAAAAAGAAGGAGCACCTAAAAAAGAAGCACCTAAAGAAGCACCTAAAGAAGCACCTAAAGAAGCACCTAAAGAAGCACCTAAAGAAGCACCTAAAGAAGCACCTAAAGAAGCACCTAAA
>MDTG01186407.1_pt1 | contig 28456 bp, 19 predicted proteins | sample 811421 | NCBI WGS metagenome assembly MDTG01 (sample SAMN05326645, study PRJNA326480) | marine metagenome | isolation source: seawater | place: Pacific Ocean: South East | collected 2011
GAATACTATATCTAGAGCAAATACCCAAATATATCTATATGATGCGTACAATATCTAGTGGCTTATATTACTTTTAAACCACTATATGTAGTATGCGTAAATGGTTAAATTAACCGTCGATTAAATGGTGTAGAACGATAGGTTTCCCCGATGATTCTCGTGGAAATAAAAGAATCCCCTAGGCTAACGTGAGAATTAAATAAACCTCGAGGCTAACGTGAGTCCTTGGCGAGTGTGACCGAGAATTTTCTCCGAGACCACCGAGACCCACGAAGATCCTCCAAGACCCCCCACACACAAGCCCTTGAAAAATAAAGAAAAATATGTTATAATCCACAGGAGACCCATGATCTAAGTGGTTGATTTATAAGGGAAAAGGCGAGCGGGCAGACGAAACGTAAGCCATTGAAAATAAAAGAATTCCCAGCACCTCGAGGTACCGATATAAACCATTGAAAATACATAGGTTCTCCGAGGCAAACTGGTGGAGTACATGGAAAATCAGCAAATAAAAAACGTTTAAAATCATATAGTTAGCACACGATTTGTACTATTCCTGCACCTAGTGTATAATGATGTTATTGAAATAGGGAGAAGATTAGATACCAACTGAATATCGCTTTAAAGCTAAAAGCTACTGAATAGACTTTTCACCTCTTACTGGTAGCGATAACTGGTTCTTCTCCCACACTAAGGAAACATAATGAAAAAACAAATTGATTTAAACGATTATGACCATTCTAAATGGGATGGTATTATCTGGGTGTATCCTGCTAAGAGGGTTGAGAGCCATCAGGATACCACGGTGAAGTGTGGAAAGGCCCCTCGACAGTCGTGGGCCAGAATGATACAGGAGGCCAAATAATGGTACTTGCAGATAAGATATTGCTGTTGATTGTGATTGGTATAGGTGTTGCTGGGCTAATGATTGCTGATGCTAACTGGCCCACCCATATGTCTGGGGTGATTATCCAATGAAACCTTATTATTTCTATTGTGTTGAGTTTGTGGACATCCATAACGGTAAACAATACTTCCGTATCATAGATGCTCCTGTGGACGCCACCCATGAGGAACGTATGGACCACTTTGATAAGGACATCAATGGGGTTATGAATGGAGTTGGATATGACCCACGTTATACCATTACCACATATGAGATAGACATGGATGGCGGCCAGATGCTTGAGTGTGGTATTACCTCCCATGCGTTTCGTGAGACCTATTGGGACCGTGCAATACAAGGAGCCTTATAATGAGTGACTATTGGACCATCGAGTACCGTAACATCGCAGGCAGCCCACGGTCTGTCCGTATAGAAGAGGACAGCCTCATGGATGCCTTAAATGTGTTTAACACCCAAAAGGCCACGAGTGGCTTCGATACTCCACTACGGATGACGGCCTCTTATGGTGTCAACGGTCAAAGCTATATCTTTACTTTGGATGGCCGTTATGCTGTGCCTAGACGGGTATAAGGGTATGGGGGTCGAGCTATATTCACCGAGGCAATACGGCTTCGGATAACAGTTGGTGTAGCCCGGCCCCCTTTTTTTGATCCACCTCATGCGACCATATATGAAATCTCTGAAAAAATCCCCGTGGCCCAAATGGCTTTCGGAGACCAATATGAATTTTTTTTTCGGGAAACCCCTTGACAATCCAGCCTTTTTTCTGTAGGCTGGTCGTCATACTCTATACAATACTGGAATATAAATGATTGATAGCAAAACACAATTGGCCAAACTTCTGGCTACAGAGAACATTACGGTAAGACAAACATCAGAAGCTAAGACTGCTTCTTTTGATGTGAGAAATCGTGTTCTTACATTACCTAACTGGAATTTTGATGATACTGTTGTCCTTGATCTACTCATTGGACATGAAGTAGGTCATGCTCTATGGACTTTGGATACTGATTGGGAATCTGCTTTAGCAAAAGGACTTCACAAGGGTATCACAAATGTGGTAGAGGATGCTCGAATAGAGAAAAGAATTAAACAAAGGTATCCTGGTCTTGTTCGGTGTATGGTCAGTGGTTATCGTATACTGGAGTCTAAAGGATTCTTTTATGAGGATATTGATTCAATTGAGCATATGAATTTGATTGACCGTATTAACTTGCATTTTAAACTGGGTGCAATGGCAAATATACCTTTTTCGGAGACCGAGGAGTATTTTGTCAATATGGTCAGCGATTGCAATACATGGGAAGATGTGGAGAAATCTGTTATTGCTCTTATGGAATATCTTGGTTCTGTGGAAGAAGATTTTACTGATCCTGCTGTGAATAGTGAGCCTAAGCTTGGAGAAGAACTGGGTGATGGTGAAGAGGAAGATGATTTCCTTTCCATGAGTGTAGATGAAGAGGAAGAGGAAGAGGAAGAAGAGGCCGGTGAAGAGGAGAATGGGACTGGAGAAGAAAAATCGGAAAACTCTCTCTCTGGGGATATTGAGGAACTGAGAGATTATTTGGATGATTTTTTGGACGTTGATACCCAGAGTCGGTTTGATGATTCGGTGATTCGGGATGCCTTGAATGAAATGGATGCCTTGTCTGTTGGGCCCCAGTATTATACCTTACCTAAATTTGATATGAAAAACGGTCTTGTTTCTTATACTGATTTCCATAAGGAGTTAAATACTCGAATTGAAACCGCACGGCAACTGTATAAAACAACCTATGCCTATTCTAAAGCAGGAAAGAATATTTTTGATTCTACAGATTATCGTACATTTAAACGTGAAGCCGTCAAGATTGTAGGTTACATGGCAAAAGAGTTTGAGCGTAAGAAGTCTGCTGCTGAGTATCGTAAAGAATCAGTGAGCAAGACAGGTGTGCTTGATATGACTAAGGTTCACCAGTACAAATACAATGAGGATCTTTTTCTTCGCAACACGGTTCGACCTAACGGCAAAAATCACGGTATGATATTGATGCTTGATTGGAGTGCCAGTATGAGCTGCCATATGCATGATTCGATGAAACAGTTATTATCCTTGGTTTGGTTCTGCCAGAAGGTGAACATACCTTTTGAGGTGTATGCTTTCTCGAATTCATGGTGTGATTGGGAGGCAAAAGGATATAAATCCCTCAAAGAATGGATTGACAATGAAGGTACTGATGCAGCGAAGGTATGGAGAAACAAACCAGGTAATGCCTATTTTGGTAATGTTGATGGTGAAGATGATTTTCGTTTGATGAATATTTTGTCAAGTAAGATGAATGCTAAACAATCCAACTTGGCCATGGTCGATCTCTTTAACTGGTCTAGAGCAACGAATGGACATTATTGGGGTTCTTGTGATTTGAGTTCCACTCCTTTGCTTGAGTCGATGGTTGCATTGGATGTTATTATTCCAAATTTTCAAGAAGCAAATAATTTGGATATTACGAATGTGATGGTGATTACCGACGGTGAAGGTAACGGCAGTTGGACATGGACCGTACCTGAATATGAAGAAGATAAGGGACATCGATGCTACGGCCGTGATACTCGTTTGGTTGATATGGATACTAAACGTGAATATACCACAAAAGATATAGAGGACTATGAAAACAAATTGGGTTGTGGCCATGGTCGTTTTGTTATGAGATATCAGAATGTGCTTAATGAAACTCAGGTAACTAACTATCTCAAGGACAAATATAAAATCAATACGATTGGTCTGTTTATCGATGGAAATTCCAGTAGATCACTGTCCAAAAAGACAATTGAAAAGTATTTGGGATGGCGAGATCATAATCTTTCAAAGTGGACTAAACTCCGCAGTGAGGTTAAGAAAACTGGCGTAGCGAAAGTAAAACGTATGGGTTATGATGATTATTATCTTGTGCCTGTTGGTAAATTGAAAGATGAAAGTGAAGAATTAGAAATTGATAACGATTGGTCTGCTGCCAAAATCAAAAATGCCTTTGCTAAAAATCTAACCCAGAGGTTTGGCAATAAGGTTTTGGTCAATAAAATGATCGATATCATTGCTTAATCTTTCCCTTTAGTATCAACCACTTACACGACCTCGGCAAACCTTCGTAAGTGGTTGATACTTAGAGGTATTTTTTGGCCAAAACTGGTGGAAACCGGCAAATACCTGCTGAAAAAAACCTATTATAAATCAATTACTTACAATGACATTTGACATTTACCAAAAAAGTCTGTATCCTAGTACCATAAATTGATAAAACATTTAAGGATATCAAATGAAACTCGTTATTACCACACAAATTCACGAAAACTACGGTGCCCATGCTTGGGACGGTGAGGGTGAATGTCCTCAATATTGGAAAGCCAAGGGTGGTGAAAACTATGTGGTTCAACACCTAACACCCGAGCAAGCTATCGAGGCTACTAAGCCTGGTGGTCTTGCCGAACGTCTTGGTGATGCTGTTACTATTCAAGATAATCCTGCGTTTGAGGAATATGTTCTTGGGTATCATTTGCTCGACAATGACGAACCTGTTGGTGAGGAGTGGGAAACTCCTTGGATTATGGTTGAAACCGATATCGGTTTTTATGCCGAGCAGTATCGACCCCGTGACCATACTTGGTCAGATAATCATCCTGGTGTTGTTGGGATGCGGTCGTCCAAGATTGTCAAGGCCAACGAGGCCGACGATTACGAACCTGTCCTTTATGTTTATGAGGACGGTGAAACTAAAACTTATAATGAATTGACAGGAGAAGCTGCATGATTAGTTATAGTTGGTCAATGCCTAAAATTGAGACAGACACCGTAGCAAAACGAAAAGAATGCCCGTGGTCAAAGGTACCTTCTTTAGATACTAGGCGCACCGGTGCAATACCCAAACCAAAATCTATTAAATCAACCGAACACACAATAGCACCTGCTTACAATAAAGGTGCTTACCAAGTAATCAGTAAACAAAACATTAAAGATATAGGAAGATAAAATGTCAAAAGTGAAAATGAATGATAACCGAATCAAATGGGTTGAGTCTGTCCGAGATATTCTCGGTGATATTAAGACCATCGACCGTGCTGATATCAATAACGTGGTCAAACAAACCGGTATGAATTTTCCATATTGGCAGGTTCAAAACAATCTTGAAGAATCACGGGGCAATTACTTTGTCCCCTCCTTAGATGGTAAGATTGATGGCAAAACAATTGTAACCTCAGTGGCCAAATCTACAGACCTCGACTCTTACACCCGTAAGAATCAAGCTGTTGAGATTCCTGCTGTTGGTATGGCACCGTCTGCTATGAGTGTTATGGAAGATCAAGACTCCTATATTCCTGAAAAGTTTTTAGGATATGTTCCTTGGGGTAACTTCAACACCGTGAAGGATGTTGTTAAGTCCAATATCTTTTACCCGATGTTTATCACGGGCCTGTCCGGCAACGGTAAGACCCTTATGGTCAAAGAGGTTTGTGCTAAACTTAAACGTGAGTTTATTCGTGCCAACATTACCGTCGAGACTGATGAAGATGACCTGATTGGTGGTTTTCGTTTGTTAAATGGGGAGACCGTTTGGCATGATGGGCCGGTGGTCACTGCCATGAAACGTGGTGCTGTCCTTCTCCTCGACGAAATTGACCTTGCATCGAATAAGATCATGGCATTGCAACCTGTGCTCGAGGGTTCATCTATCTACCTAAAGAAGATTGGTAAATGGGTTCACCCCGCAGAAGGGTTTACGGTCATTGCTACTGCTAACACCAAGGGGCAGGGTTCGGACGATGGTCGTTTTATTGGCACCAACGTGCTGAACGAGGCATTCCTTGAGAGGTTCCCAGTTACCATCGAGCAGTCTTATCCTACTGCTAAGATGGAAACTAAGATTCTTGATAATGAACTTGGCAAACATGGCATTGAAGATGCTGAGTTTTCGACCAATCTCGTAAAATGGGCTGACGTTATTCGTAAGACATTCTACGAAGGTGGGGTTGATGAAATTATCTCGACCCGTCGATTGGTTCACATTGTCGGTGCCTTCTCTATCTTTAAAGATAAAAGTAAAGCAATCGAACTGACGGTTAATCGTTTTGATATTGAAACCAAAGAATCGTTTCTCGATCTTTATTCTAAAATTGATGGTGGTGTTGATCCTGATACCTTGACTGGCAATCAAGATAACGAGGATAACGAGGCTGAAGATGACATTATAGATCCTCCCTTTTAAATCAACCACTTGGCAGTCGTCTGCCGCAAAATATATCCCCCGCTAGTCGGGGGTTTTTTTGGCCTTTAGGAAATGATAAATATTCCAAGAGGAATATTATATGAGTTTTTTAGGTCAAGACGGCACCACCTTTGCTATAGGTGTAGTTGAGGATAGACACGATCCCGAAAAGTTGGGAAGAGTTCGTGTTCGCTGGTTAGGATTACATACCGACGATAAGTTTAACATACTAACCAAAGACCTGCCGTGGTCGCAAGTAGTACAATCTAACTCCGGAAATAGCATTGCGGGTGTTGGTAAAAATACAAATCTGATTGAGGGTACATGGGTAATTGGATTTGCCAAAGGATCTGAATCATCAGATTGGTTCATCATGGGCACACTGCCAGGATTAAACACCACTACGGCATATCGTGGTAACAGAACCGGAGGCCGTGCTTGGAACAAAGCTCGCGGCGATCTAAAAAAGATTCAAGAAAAATACGACAGCAAAACTGCCAACTCTGAAAAAGTTTACATAGATTATGAGAAAGGATTTTATGATCCCACTATCGATCTACGAAATGTTCCATATCCGCCATCTGCCGCGAGTTATGGCAACCCAGTTATTCCCCACACCTTTACTCCACCTGTGTTGGCACCAGGTGACATTACTCCAAATGATCCTGATAAGAAAATTACTCGGGTTCCAAACTATTCAGATGCTAAAGGTGGCGACCACCCATCAATACTAGACCTTGATGGTGATGAGAAACAACTATGGACTTATGTTGATAGGCCCGCACCTCCTCCATTTGTTAGAGCAACACATTCTGATATGTTGCATTATCTCTATAGAACTACTCGGCGACTTACAGCAGACAGAAGGTTTAAAGAAGCTTGGGATGACTTTGGTACATTTCGTTGGCCTGATGCTGTTACTTATTATAAAGGTGGTCAAGATGAAGAGACCGAAGGTGAGAAACCCGATAGAACTAAATTGGGTCAATTTTGGAATGATGATCTTGGTCGTTCAGGTGTTATCTTTTCAACAGGTTATCTAGAACCAGAGTATTGGTCAGAGAACCGTGAGTATGCGGCTACAGGCGGAACATACGGTCCCGCATTTCCAGTAACCAGAGACACACCAACATCAATACCAGCAGAAGATGCTGAACTGTTAGGTATAGATCCGCCAGACAATCGTGCTGGTTGGGGACGAGGTGCTGGTGAAGAAGTTGGGTATTGGTCATTGCAAGGTGAGGACTATCGTGTACCTAATCCTAGAGTTCGTTGGATAAAGAAAGAAGATTTAACTCCAACAGAACGCCAGACTGTTATGGAGTTATTTAAGTCTGGTCACTATGGCACTGGTGTTTACAATATCAGCGAACCTGCTGAAGGTCGTCAAGACATTAGTTGGAATGATGTTAAAGAAACCGATCTGGTAGTTGTACCTACACCAGATACTAACCCACTTGCTATGGGTGGCATACCAATCACATTTACTGATGGTATGGAAGTCACAACGGCCCGTGGTCTGTGGGGTGATTCTACAACGTATTTCTCAGACCCCAATTTATCTAAAGGCGAACCAGCAAAACCGCTATTGCAGAAAGGTGACATTGTACAGATCGCTGGTGTTCGGGGTTTACAAGAAGTCAATGGCCGTATCTTCCGAGTTATGGAATGTATGGACAATGGATTCAACTTCACTATCAAGTTAGGAACAATGGATAGTAAGGTTTGGTCTGGCCCAGGAATGATTAAATGGAAACACGTTCAGGATCAGTTGGGCGAATATGAGATTGATGCTGCTGACGTAATAAACGATCCACCATTCTCAGAATATCTCGGTGGTGGTGTAGTCATTCCACACTATCCTCATTGGTCACTTTGTTGGAAAGCTGATATGCGGGAACGCCAAATCAATATCGGTTCACCCGACCCAGAAACTGGCGTCAATGCAATGCACTGGAATCAACCTACTGGCGACTTCAATGCACGATACCCTTACAACGATGTTTACGAATCTGAGTCAGGTCATATTATGGAGTATGATGATACACCTGGGGCAGAACGAATACATCAGATGCACCGTTCTGGTACTCACTACGAGATTGACCATAACGGTACACGAACAAATTATGTAAAGGGTGACAACTACGACATTCGATTGCATGACGATTATGTTTATGTCAAAGGTAAAGTTGTACACACCTTTGACGATGAGGTAATGATACGATACAATGACCGTGCAGAAATATCTGCTAACTGGAAACTTCAGTTGTGGTCTGGCGGTGATTTAGATATTCATTCAAAACGTAATATCAACTTTAAGGCCGACGGTGATATCAATATGCAGGCCGATGGTCACATCAATCTACACGGCACAGGTGTTACACCCGGACAAACGGATGAGTATCGTGCTGGTTCTAGAAATAAGAAAGAACGATCCAAGATTCGTATGAAGGCTGGTCATGTTGAGATTGAGGCTATCGGTGATGAGACAAGACCTAAACAATACGGTATTGCGATGCAGTCTAATCAGGCACCTATTAGTGTTAAGACATTGTTAGAAGGTGACCCAGGCAACATTCATATTGCTGCAGCATACAACGTAGACATTACTGCCTGGAATAACTTTTATCGTTCTACCAGAGAGGGACATATTGAAGATACTGCAAAGGGTTCTTATTATGCAAGTTCACAATCTGGCGATATGAATATTTCGGCAGCTGCTGGTGAGGTAAGAATAACAGGATTTCAGAATGTTGGTCTATATGCTTGTGGTGGTGATTTGTTGGGAGATGCCGCAGGTAATATTATGCTTAATCACGGATCGAATCCTCCCAGAGCAGATGTCGGCAAATATGCTTATGTTCCAGAAACAATGGAACTATTATCTATTGACTTGCCTAACCCAAGGCCGGCAGTAGGTACAAGTGTGACTCAACTAGCACTTAATAAAAATGATGTTGAACTTGGTGTCGGTGGAGAGAACATTCGTAACCTTCACGATACTATTGAAAACTTGCAGTTGGGTCTAAGTGCTTATGTCACTAAGAAACTACCTGCGACAAACATAATAAAAACATATGAAGAGGATCAAAGCTCTATGGTTCGCACAGGAGGTTATACTTACCAACTAGAAGCTCCGTGGAGTGGTTATGATGACCATAACAAAACTATTATGCCATTAGGACCAGAAATTGATAGACCGGATGATCCAGTTAAACCGTGTTAAGGAGAAAAAATGATAAAAGATTTGATTGAAAAAGTGAAAGATAGAGATTTAAGTTTGGGTGCATTGATGGTTATCATCGGTGTTCTAATTTGGATTATTCCAGTTAAACTGGTATTAACATTATTCCTCATTTATGGCTTGGTACAAATATTTTGGAAACCAGAAGATAAGGTGAGAGATATTCATCATCATCACCATCATAGTGGTACAAATGGCAAAAAGAAGATTACTAAGAAGGTAAAGAGTAAAAAAGTTAGTTAAAAACATATAAATATTAGCAATGGCTACCACACAATACAATAAAGGTTTTTCGGACGCACAATCTGTAAACAACAGTAAGCGTGATAACTTTACATATAAAGATTTAAATTTATTTTTTAGTCCTAATCCAGTAACAAAAGATGTATCTAAAGTTACTGATGTTCAGGCTATTAAGAGATCGGTTCGCAATCTGGTATTATTAAATCCAGGAGAGAAACCATTTCACCCCGAAATTGGTACCGGTATTCGTGCTGCGCTTTTTCAACCATTTTCTCCTATTATGATTTCTGCTTTAAGAACCAGAATAGAAGAATCTATAACGAGATATGAACCTAGAGTTATTTTGCAAAGTGTGTATTTTGGTGAAGAGGAACAAAATCTAGATAATAATACTTTAGCTTGTAGAATTAATTTTTTTATAACTAATGTACCTGATACATTGGAGAATGTAGATATACTCCTCAAGAGAATACGATAATGGCCGCTGGAATAAACACAAAAGGCAAGATGCAAATTACCGAATTAGATTTCGATAGCATCAAAGACAATCTAAAAACTTACCTAAAAGGTCAATCAGATTTTACTGATTATGATTTTGAAGGTTCTGGTATGAACATACTATTAGATACTCTTGCCTATAACACTCACTATAACGCATTTCTTGCCAATATGATGGCGAACGAAATGTTTCTAGATACGGCACAAAAAAGAAATTCAGTAACTTCTCATGCCAAGGCTTTAGGTTATACTACTATATCTACTAAGGCACCTGTTGCTTATCTAAAAGTGCAAGTCAATGATGCATCGACTGCTAATATTACAATGCCTGAAGGTTATCCTTTTACGACAACAATCAATGGTGTTACATATCAATTTGTAAATACAGAAGCTAGAATAATTCAACCTTCTAATGGCATTTATGTTTTTGGTTCAACATCTGGCATTCCTGTTTATGAAGGTACTTGGGCCACAACTCGGTTTACAACAAATTTATCCGATGTCGATCAAAAGTTTATTATACCTAATACCAATGTTGACATCTCTACTATTTCGGTGCAAGTTCAAACAAGTGCAAGTGATGTTACAACCACAAATTATGTTGAGGCAAACTCATTGGTTGATATCACTAGTGAGACTAACGCTTACTTTACACAAGAAACTGTAAATGGTGAATGGGAGATTTACTTTGGTGATGGTGTGGTTGGCAATGCATTGATTGATGGCAATATAGTTATTCTAAAATATGTTGTTACAAATGGAGAAGAAGCTAATGGTGCTGCATCATTTTCAGCTGCAGCACTAATATCTGGATTTGGTGATATTACAACTACAACGATGACATCGGCCAGTGGTGGTGCAGAGGCAGAAAATCTAGACTCTATCAAATACAATGCTCCGTTTAGTTATGCGGCACAGAATAGAACAGTGACCGCAAAAGACTATGCGGCCATTGTTCCCACAATCTATCCTAATGTCGAGTCTATCTCGGTGTGGGGTGGTGAGTATGCAGACCCAGCAGTCTACGGTAAAGTGTATATCAGTATTCGACCTAAGGCAGGTAACACTTTAACAGAGTCAACCAAAACCTCTATCATATCATCATTGGAAGATTACAATGTTGCATCGGTAACTCCTGTTATTCTTGACCCAGAAACAACTAAAATTATTCCAACAGTAAACTTCAAGTTTAATAATACTGCCACTGCAAAGAGTAAAGAGGATTTAGCTGCATTGATTACAATTGCAATCTCGTCATTTTCAGATGATAGTTTAGAAAAACACGAAGCCATCTTCAGGTATTCAAAGTTTACTGCATTGATCGATGAAGTAGATCCATCTATTTTATCTAACATTACCAAAATTAATATGAGTAAAGTATTTTTACCCACAACGGGTAGTGAAACAAAGTACACAATTAGTTTTGATAATGCAATCTATAATCCTCATAGTGGTCACATGGCATCTACTACTGGCACAAGTGCTGGTGGTGTTTTATCATCCACAGGATTTAAATACACTGGCGATACAAATGTTTATTTCTATGAAGATGATGGTATGGGCAATATAAACACTTACTATATCTCTGGCACATCTAAAGTTTATAAGTCTGCATCAGTTGGTTCTGTAAACTATACTTCAGGTAATATCACTCTAGATAGTGAGAACATTGCATCAGTAGAAAATTACGATGGTGCAACTCAGACTAAAATTCGCATTACAGTACAACCAAGTTCTAATGATATTGTGCCCGTGAGAAATCAGGTACTAGAAATAGACACATTAAACTTGTCAGTAACTGGTGAAGCAGATAGTATTGCTTCAGGTGCATCGGATGGTGGAACACAATACAGTACATCCAGTTCTTATAACTAATGGCAACAATTTACAGTAAAGTTTCGACACAGGTTGTAGAACAACAACCTAGTTTTGTCAAATCAGATCATCCAGACTTTCTAGCATTTCTAAAAGCTTATTATGAGTTTATGGAGTCTGCTGAACTTAAAATAAACAACTTAGGTTCTGTAGATTCTATTCTGTATGAACAGGGTTCTACTACATACATTGTTTTAGAAGATACGAATCGATATCGCACAGGTGAGTCAAATAATATTTTAGTTGAAGATTACGATACTGTCAATGGTGGTCGTGTCAGAAGCATCGGTGCGTTTACTAACGGTGAGACTATTACTGGTCAAACATCAAAGGCAACTGCTGTTGTTAGAACCGAAGATGTGAATAATGGTTCTCGGTTGTTTATTTCTTCACAGAATAAATTTGAAATAAATGAACAGATTGTTGGCGAGACTTCTGGAGCCACAGCACACATTGTAAGTTATACTGCTAACCCAGTTCAGAATGTTATGCAACTTCTAGACTATATGGATGTTGATGATACTATAGGCGATTTCTTTACTCAGTTTAAAGAAGCGTTTATGAGAACTTTGCCCGACAGTTTAGCTGCAGGTCTTGATAAGAGAAAACTCTTAAAGAATGTTAAAGACCTTTATCGAGCAAAAGGTACAAAAAAAGGACATGAATTATTTTTTAGAGTATTGCTTGATGAGGATGCTGAAATTTTTTATCCTACTAAGGATATGCTTAGAGTTTCGGATGGTAAATGGTCCGATGATACCATTCTAAGAGTTTATGCCGTTAATGATACCATTCATATGGAAAATTCGACTTCTAGTGCAGATATTAACATATTGATGGAAGATGGTTCTCAGATTTTATTAGAAACTTCGGTTTCTAACACAGATATTCTTACAAGACTTGTTGGCCAAACAATTACACAAGATGCCGTAAATGACCTAAGCATTTTGGATGGTGGTGCATATTTTAATAAAGGGTTTAGTATTATTGGAAAAGCTACTGCTGTAGTTGATAGTGTTTTTCAATATAAGTTGGGTGGCGAAACTGTTACAGAATTCGTATTGAATCCTGGTAGTGTTGATGGAACATTCGTTGCCGGTCAAAAAATTAGTGGTACTGATAATACAGATGACAACCTAACAATAACCGGAAAGTCAATGTCAATTTTAGGTTCTGCTGATATTGAGGCTAGTGATTATCAGACAAGTCAATATTTTACAACCGACGATTCTATTGTTGTTTCTTCTGATACAGGTAACGATGGTAGTGCGGCTATATCGTCAGTTACCGCTGGTAAAATTGAAGAAATAATTGTAGATGCTGTCGGCACTGGTTATGAGATCGGCGACCAACTTGTAATTGATAATGCTAACACAAATGGAACAGGCCTTGCTGGTGAAGTATCTATCGTCAATGGTGGAATTGTTCCAGAAATTGGCACACTGACAGGTCAGTTTAGGGTTGCCCTAGAAAGTGGTACAACGGGCGCACCGGGCGAGATACTATTAGAAGAATCTACATTTACCTATGATACTGCAACAGGCGTATTCAATATCGGCGAAACGATTACTGGCCAAACATCTGGTGCAACCGGTGTTGTTATCAATCTACAACTGGATAATAAAACAGTTGTCTATAAAGCAATCAGTGGATCTTTCATATTAGGCGAAACAATTGAAGGTGCTACATCATCAAAGACAGTTCGCATACTTACCAACACAACAGATAATTATGTTGCTAATGAAGATGATCGCGGCATGGAATCTACGGATAGATTTATTCTAGAAGGAGAAACTGTCAGGGGCGATATCTATGATGGTTCTGTTATCGTACAGGAAACAGATACGGGCAATGGAGACATTACTGACGTTAGAATAACCGCAGTTGGTTATGGTTATACTTCACTGCCCACAATCACAATTACATCCACTCAGGGATCAAATGGTTCTGTAAAGTCAAAAGGTACTGGTGTTGGTGATATTGCTTCTATTAATATTATTAATCAGGGTGCTCACTATACGGACCAAGAATCTTTATTGTTTGATACCACATCTAACTTCTTGGTCACAAACATAAGTGGATCTTTTACTTTAAACGAAACTATTATTGGTACGGCATCAGGCGCCACAGCACGATTCAAGTCTCAGAATGATGCTACTGGTATCATAAAGTTAGATCAGTTAAGTGCCACACCATTTCAGAAAAACGATGTGTTGAGGGGATTATCATCTAGTCAATTTGCTTTGCTTGATTCGTATACTCAGACAAATATTCCTGGCAAAATTGGTGCTGTTGTAGATCGTAGTGGCAAGTTTATTAATCAGGATGGATTTATTTCAGATTCGTCTAAAAAGATTCAAGATAGTTATTATTGGCAAGATTATTCTTATGTAGTTAAAACTGCATCATCAATCGCAACTTGGCGAGATGATCTTCTATCTACTGTACACCCAGCGGGTTGGGCTGTATTTGGTCAGGTTGACATTGCAAGTAAATTAACACAACTCGCTAACATAACATCTGTTTCGGGTCTCGGCCCAGCACTTGGTATTATTTTTCAAGCATTGTTTGGTATGCGTTTGGGCACTACAGATCAAGTTCCACTTAATCCTTCACCAATGTTGGAAGCTAATGAGCTGGGTGATAAACAAAGACTTTATGATCCAGCAATACAAATCTCTTCTGGTTCAGCATTTACTTTATATGAAACAATTACCGGCGGCACTTCTGGGGCAACTGCTAAAGTGGCCATTGAGGAAACTACCGACGAAGGTATTCGATTGATAACTCTTGTGCCAATTTCTGGAATATTTCAAACATCAGAAACTATTACCGGTAGTATTTCAGGCGTAACCGCAACTATTATTGAAATATTTGGTCTTAAAGGTAAAAGGGACAGAACATTAAATCATGTTATGGATATTGAATATCAATTTAATCTTTCTGGTTTGGGTATTGCTCAACCAACACTGGGAACAATTGAAGATATAAAATTTATGGATAGTATGGTTAAATCTAATACTTCCTCTTTAACATTTAGAAGCCATGATGTATATGTTGCTCGTGTGCCGCTTAGCACACTTAATGGTAACATTACTTCTGGTAGTAGTACCATTACAGTTACAGACGCTTCAGATTATCCTACTGCTGGTACTATTCAGATCGGTAGTGAATTGATAGATTACACGGGCAAATCTACAAATGATCTTACAGGATGTTCTCGTGGCCAACACGGCACATCAGCTAGTTCCCACACTTCGGGTGCTCGTTTAGATTCTGTAAGATGGGCCATTAACCAGAAACAAGTCTCGGGTAACCGTATTATGGACTTGGCCAAAGATTATCAGGGTACAACCTTAACAATTGGTGATATTACAAATTATCCTGATAGAAAAAACAATATTACTCCACCTACAGAGATTACTCTTTATAAGACCTAACGGAAAGTTATAAATAGTATAGAATAAATATTTTTAGGAAATAATGCTATGCCAGCAATCGTAACAGACAAATTTAGAATTAACAACGCTCTTCAATTTTTTGAATCTTTTGGAGAAGCAACACCCACGACATATTATCTTTTCGTAGGTCGACCACAAGCATTTTCAGCTAGTACAGGTGGTGGTACGGACAGTGTTCCGGCAAGTCCAATAGATAATGTTGTTGACGAAATGATGTATTATAGGGACATGATCGCAGCAAAAAAGATAACCTCAAGTGATGTTTCTTATGCAGTACCCAGACACGATTGGGTAACGGGCACAGTGTACGATTATTATCGTGGCGATTATGGTGCAACAGTCAACTCCGCAACAGTAACAACGATTGCCGGTGGTACTGATATGTTTGCAACCACAACAAAAATGTATGTTAGAAGTTCTGCTGGTAATGTATACAAATGTATGTCCAATAACAGTGGAGCAGCATCTACAGTAGAACCTTCAGGAACATCTACGAGTGAGTTTACTACTGGTGATGATTATGTTTGGAAATATATGTATTCACTAACTGCAACAGAAACTTCAAATTTTCTCACAACAGATTTTATGGCAGTTCATACAGACACTACTGTATCTGCTGCTGCAACCAATGGTTCAGTATTACATTATCATATTGCTAATGGTGGTGCCGGTTACACTAACGGAACATATGCAACACAAACACTTAGAGGTGATGGTGCATCAGCAACATTTACAGTAATCGTATCGGGTGGTGCAGTAACATCAGCCGTTGCTGTGGCCGCAGGCACAGGTTACACATTTGCCGACTGTAAGATAGATTCTATCTCGGGTATCGGTACTCCATCAACTTCTGCTGTTGTTACACCGATTATTGGTCCTAAAGGCGGCCACGGTAAAGATGCAATTGAAGAACTTGGTGGTTTTTATGTAATGACAAATACAACGCTCAGCGGTACAGCAGGTTCTGGAGACTTTGTAGTCGATCAGGATTTTCGTCGTATCGGTGTTGTTCGTGACCCATTTGACTTTGGCACAACAACCGTTTGTAGTGCTGATACTCGTAGTGCCTTAAAATCCGTAACGTTTTCTGGAACACCAGGTTCATTTGTAAATGATGAGGTTATTACAGGTGGAACATCAGGCGCCAAAGGTTTGGTTGTAGACTTTGATTCAAGTACAAAGGTACTCAAATATATTCAGACAGAATGGACAGGTGTAGATGCCAACGGTGATGAAACAGCATTTGCCGGAACAGAGATTATTACTGGTGCCGGTGGTGCAACGGGAACAATCGCTACCATAAACAATCCTGAGATTGACTACTATAGTGGTGATACCATTTATGCTGAGAACAGAGTGCCTATTACACGGGCAAGTGACCAGACAGAAAATATAAAATTAATTATTGAGTTTTAAGCTAATATGAATGATAAGAGGAAGGCCGCATAATGCCAGCAAAAACTAACTTCAATGTAAGTCCTTACTTTGACGATTTTAACTCGACAGATGATTTTTATCGTGTGTTGTTTCGTCCAGGATTTGCAGTACAGGCAAGAGAATTAACAACACTTCAAACTACTCTACAAAATCAGATAGAACAGTTTGGTAACCATATGTTCAAAGAGGGAACGATTGTTATTCCCGGCAGTGTTGGTTACGATAGTAAATACTATGCACTAAAGTTACAGTCTACATTTGGTTCTGGTACATTATCAACTTATCTGTCAGAATATGATGGTGCTATCATCACTGGTGCAACATCCGGTGTGACTGCAAAGGTTATTGGATACTCTGTATCAGACTCAACAACTGGCGATCCTGATACTCTATTTTTAAAATATATCACAACAAGTACCTCTGATAACTCAACATCTATCTTTACAGATGGTGAGAACATAAGTGCTAACAAAGCTATTTCATCATATAGTTCTGGTATTGTTTCTGCTACTGCGGCCGCAACAAGTGCTAACGCAACAGGTGCGGCAGTTAAAGTTCTCGCAGGTGTTTACTTTGTTCGCGGATTCATGGTACAGAATACAGAACAGTCCGTTGTTCTAGACAAGTATACCAACACACCTTCTTATCGTGTAGGTTGGCAAGTTACCGAGACATTGGTAACACCCGAAACTGATGGTTCTCTATTAGACAACGCACAGGGTTCATCTAACTATGCCGCCAAAGGCGCTCATAGACTCAAACTTACATTAACCCTTACCAAGAAGTCACTGACCGATACAGACGATTCAGACTTTATTGAGTTAGTTCGGGTAAATGCTGGTGTTGTAGAGAACAGAATTAAGTTTACAGAATATAGTGTTGTGCAAGATATGATTGCGCGACGAACCGATGATGAGTCTGGCAACTACATTGTCAAACACTTTGATATTGAAACAAGAGAAAACTTAGATGACGGAACTAACCGTGGTATCTATACATCTGCAAACGGTGGTGTAGAGACTAAAGATACTTTGGTTATCTCGCCAGGTAAAGCATATGTTGATGGTTATGAAGTAGAACTTCAAGCTTCCACATATGTCAATATTGATAAAGCACGAACAACTAAAAATGTACAGAACGATACTGTACCTGCAAGTCTTGGCAACTATGTCAAGGTAGATAATGTCTACGGTCAACCAGACATCACAGAAGTTGGTTCTACTGTTGACCCATTCAAGTTGGTAAAACTTTACGATCAGCAAACATCAAGTCGTGGTTCATCTGCTGGGTCTAACATCGGTTATGCCAGATCACGGGCATTTGAATATTATTCAGGCACACAGGGTAATGTTGCTGCAATACATCATCATTATCTATTTGACATCACGATGTTCAACATTGTTGATGTTTCTACTGGCAACACCCTTACCGCAAATGCAGTTATTACAGGAACAACATCTGGTGCAACTGGTATTGTTGTTGCCAGTATTACTAGTGCCGCACAGTTTACTCTGATGCAACAACAGGGCGAATTTATCACTGGCGAATCATTTACTTCCAGTGTAACGACAGATACGGTTGCTGGTACTATTTTGGCAACAACTAATAACGCTGTCAATAGAAAGAACTTTGGTCGTGATGTAAAACAAATCTTTATGGATACATCCACAGGTTTGGATTACACCTCAGACATCAACTTAACAGAAAGTAAAACTCTCGGTGGTTCTATTGATGTTACCACTACAGCAGTCACAGGGTTCAACACAGAATTTTTGACAGACTTGGTTGTTGGTGATATCGTTTCACTACCAACAGGGGCTGCAGGTGTTCAAGAAGAAAGACGAGTAACAGTTATTGCAAGTAATCTTGCTCTAACATTGTCTGCTGCTGTTACTACAAACTCAACAAAGATTCCTATAAAAAGGCTTCGTGGTGCTATTCAGGAAATTGAAGAAACTGTCCTAGTCTATAAGATGCCTAAGGATAACATCGAGACACTTCTTGATGCAGGTGGTGCAACCGATACTAACTATGCCTTCAGAAAACAGTTTACAACAACTGCAAGTGGTGCAGGTGTAGCAACATTCACACTACCCGCAGGTCAGACTTGGGCAGCACCGAGTGTTGGCCGTAACTACACGATGACGGTTACAGGTAGTGCTGGTGGTAGTGCTGCGATTGGTGATGTTGTTCCTATTACGGGAACAGCTGCAGGTAGTGGTACTATTACTCTAACGGTTACAGATGGTACAGTGATGGGTGGTGGTACTCAAGTTGAGTTGATGGGCACAGTCAATGTTGCAACATCAGCACAACGATCTAAGACTGCCCAGAAGATGACACAGAAACAGATTCAATCTCATATTGGTGGTGGTACTAGACAGAATGTTTATGGCGAACGATTGGGTGATCCAACAATATCACTATCTTATGCTGATGCTTACAAACTGCACGGTGTTTACGAATCAACAAGTAATACTACAGATGCAGTTCCACCATCACTAACAACTACAGGTGCAACAGGAACATTTACTACTGGTGAGATTATCACAGGTAGTTCTTCCGGTGCAACGGGTCGTGTTATTTCAGATGCCGCATCTACACTAAAGTATGTGGTGATTGCCGGCACTATTACAACACTAGACACAATCACTGGTGGCACATCAGGATTTACAGCTAGTATTTCTGCTGTTGCTAAAGGTGACAGAAATATAACAAGTAGTTTTGATCTAGACACTGGACAACGAGACTCGTTCTATGACCTAGGTCGTATCGTCAGAAAACCAGGATCACAGACACCTACTGGTCGTTTGTTGATTGTCTATGACTACTTTACACACGGCACTGGTGATTACTTCTCAGTTGATTCATACACCGGTCAGGTGGATTATAAAGATATTCCATTCTATTCAGCATCAAGAGTAGACCTAGAGTCAAGAGCACCTATTGGTGAGTACCCATTGGCAGACTCATTGGACTTTCGTCCTAGAGTCAACGATCAGACAACACCATCTACTTCTCCATTTGCTTATGAGAATAAAGACTTTGAGAGTACAGGTGCCATCAACGGTAACCTAGTTGCTCCAGATGATAACATCACAGCAGACTTTGATTTCTATCTTGGTCGAAATGACTTGCTTTATCTTGATCGTGATGGTAACTTCATTGTAACATCGGGTGTGCCCGCTGAAGATCCTGTATGGCCAGCGACAGACAATGTTAATATGTTGGTTTCTAGAATTACTATTCCACCATATACATTTAGCCCAGAGGATGTTCAACTGGATTATGTCAACAACAAGGGTTTCACGATGCAAGATATTGGCAATCTAGAAACTCGTATTGCCAAACTTGAATATTCAACTACACTTGGTCTGTTGGAAAGAGAAACAGATTCGTTTATGATTCTAGACGGTGACGGCATGAACCGATTCAAATCTGGTTTCATTGTAGATAACTTTTATGGTCATAACGTAGGTAACACAACACATAAAGATTATCATGTCTCTGTTGATCCAGATTTAGGTCATCTACGACCAGTTGGTGTACAATCTGGTATTGATCTAACCGAAGAAGCAACATCTGATTCATCTAGAAGTGCTTTGGGTTACCAAAAGACAGGCGATCTCATTACTCTAAAATATTCAGAGTCAGATGAGATGGTTCAGCCATATGCAAGTAGGGTAGAAAGTGTAAACCCATACTTTGTAACTCAATGGATTGGTGATCTCGTATTAGAACCAGAGACAGATGTTTGGATGGATGATGACCGTATTCCTTCTATCTCGATTAACGTAGAAGGTAACTACGAGCAGATGCTTCGTGAACAAACTGAGGCAGGTACTCTTGGTACAGTTTGGAATTCTTGGAACACAACTTGGACAGGTAACAGACGAGAATCTTCCTCTTCCGACATTCAAAGGAGAGAAGATAACGCTACATTACGAGCTGCAAGACGAGCAGGTACTGGTGGTGGACTGGCAAGAAGGGTTACTACTACAACATCTTCAGTTGATGTACGACAGAATAGAACAGGTACGAACACACGATTAGTAGAACGTATTGATAACATCAGTGCGGGTGATCGTGTAACTAATATTGAGATTATACCTTGGATGCGGTCAAGAGATATTAACTTTGCCGTAACAGGTATGAAACCCAACACACGGGTCTATGCCTTCTTTGATGGTGTTGATGTAAACGCAGATGTAAAACCAATTGGTGCAAGTGCATCTGATACTACAATTTCTTCACCATTCGCCAAGGCTGATACAACACTCACTGTAAACTCAACAGCTGGGTTCCCATCAACGGGTACTGTTGGTGTTGGTGATACTACAGAAGTTAATCCTTTCGGTTTTGGTTTCGTCAAACAAGAACAGATGACCTACACAGGTACAACATCAACTACCTTCACAGGCATTACTCGTAACACAGGTAATCAGTATGACGAGGCACAGAACTGGTTATCAACTACTCCAGTGAATGACCAGACATACGGTAATATGTTGGTAACTGATAGTGTCGGTACTTTAGAAGGTCGTTTCAAACTACCTAATACAGATGCAAAACGATTCCGTATTGGTCGTAGAACTTTCCGACTAACTGATAGCGCCATTAATAGTCAGGTCGGTGGGTTTGTGGAAACTTCTGCTGAAAAAGAATACATGGCGATTGGTCATAAACAAACCAAACAGGAACTTATTCTTGCAACACGAAACGCTCAGATTACTCAAAGGGCTGTGGAAGAAAATAGACAGATCACAGTGTCAGGTGGCGGTTCTAATCCAGGCACATGGTTTGATCCACTAGCACAAAGTATTATGTGTGATAAAGATGGTGGTATGTTTGTTACCAGTGTTGATATATTCTTCTCACACAAAGATGATACTCTACCTGTATGGGTTGAAATGAGAACGATGAAGAATGGTTATCCTTCACAAGAAGTATTACCTTTCTCCAAGAAGTCACTAACGCCTGCTGAGGTTAGTGTCAATACAACAGACGGATCAACTCCAACAAAGTTTACATTCAAGAGTCCTGTTTATCTAAACAACCTAACAGAATATTGTATCGTTGTTGCTTCGGATAGTTCAGAATACAAAGTTTGGATTTCAAGACTTGGTGAGATTGATGTTGGTGGTAACAGAGCAATCTCCACACAACCAACATTAGGTTCACTATTCAAATCACAGAACGCTTCTACTTGGACCCCATCGCAGTATGAGGACTTGAAGTTCACATTGCGCCGTGCTACATTTGATACATCACTTAATGGTTCATTTACAGTAGTCAACGAAGCAATGTCAGAAGCAGAAACTGCTCTCGGCGGTGGTAACGGGTTGATTCCAAATCTTCCAGAGAATCCATTAGTGGCAGTCAGTGGTCAGAGTAAAGTTAAAGTGAACTTTGTTAACCATATGAATCACGATACGGACAACAATGTAGAAATACAAGGTGTTGTTTCTGATATTGGTTCAACTTTACTGAATGGTTCATTGACAGATGCCGCAACCACAATTACTTGTGACGATGTTACAAACTTTCCAACTGCGGGTACAGTGAAGATTGATAATGAACTTATTACATACACAGGCAAATCTGGTACGACAGGACTAACTGGTTGTACACGAGCCACTGTCAAAGGTGACGGCACAGCAACAACTGCTGCCGCACACGATGATGATAGTATCGTAGAACTTTATATGTTTGCCGGTATTCCTTTGATTGAGATTAACAAAGTACATACTGCTATTGAAAATTCAGAACTAGATAGTTTCATTATCAACACAAGTACAAATGCAACAACTACAACAACAGGTGGTGGCACAAGAATTCACGCTACTAAGAATATCTCCTATGATGTTCTACAACCAATTATTCAAACAATGGATTTGCCCGAAACTACATTGACAGCAAAGTTGCAGACAACATCCGGTACAACTGTTGGTTCAACTCAACAGTCATTCACCAGATTGAGCACTGTAAGTGCCATTGACATTCCGTTGAATGAAGATTACTACTTTGATGCACCACAGATGATTTGTTCTCCAATCAACGAGACAAACGAACTATCAAGTAATAAATCTTTACGTTTAGGTATGACATTGACATCTACTAAAGATAACGTGTCACCTGTTATTGATATGCAGAGAATGTTTGCCGTGTGTGTCAGTAGTCGTTTGAACGAGATTGATAGTTCATCGGATGTTAATACTACATTCACAAACTATAAAGCAATGACAGAGGCAGAAGGTGATAACAACTCTGCTATCTACATTACTAAAAAGATTGCATTAGCAAATGCCGGAACATCATTGAAAGTAATGTTTGATGCTGTACAGATGTCGGGTGCAGATATTCGTGTACTCTACAAGTTACAACGACTTGATGCTGCTGAACCATTTGAAGATTTGGGTTGGACTTACTTCACAGGTTCAAGCGACACAGCAGACGGACTGCCAGAGTCGGCAGTACCTCTATCAAAGAGTCGTGGTGATTTTAAAGAATACACATATCTTGCTGGTAAGAAAACAAATGGAACAGGAGAAGCACTAGATGAGTTTAATGCCTTTGCAATTAAGATTGTAATGCAGGGCAATAATAGTGCAACACCACCAATCATTAAGGACTTTAGAGCTATCTCATTAGCAACATAATATGAAAATAATTGATGGTAGAAATGATATTGTAAAGGACCCAATTACAGGTGCTGTTATCAATATTGACTCTGATGCTCATAGGGCCGCAGTAGAATCGGCAAAGGCAAGAGAGTCTGCAAAAGATCAACTAACAACAAATACAAATGATATAAATAGTATAAAAGAAGAATTGTTTGACATAAAGAATATGATGAGACAATTACTCGGGAGTATGAACGACGATGGCCGATAGAAACGTAGCAACAACAGATACATTGGAGACAATGAGAACTAATTATAATAGTACCTCAACCGATGTTGGTGATATTGGCGATCTCAACAATTCCTTTACAGGCACTCCCACCGATTTGGTTGAGGCCGTCAATTCAAAAGCAACACAGGGTTTTAGTGTGGCGATGGCCGTAGCACTAGGATAATATAATAGGAAATAAAAATGGCTAACGATTTTAAATCAGAAACAGCAACAAGTTTGGCTATCGACTCTGGTACCTATACAACACTATATACTGTTCCCAGCGCAAAGACTTCTATCATTCTAGAAGTTGATATTGATAATAAACATTCCACAGATATTACTGTGAATGTTTTGATTAGTGATAGTTCGGGCAGTAACGATGCGTTTATCGTCAAAGAGGCACCAGTGCCTGTTGGTGGTGCATTGAAAGTTGTATCTGGTCAAAAGATAGTATTAGAAACTGGCGATGTCTTAAAGGCAGCTGCTAGTGTAGCAACTGCTGCAGATGCAGTGGTTTCAATATTGGAGGACGTATAATATGTCCGAAGGCTATATCGGTACAGCTGCTGCTGATCGCGATCCAGTAATTGGTAACGAAGAAATAGGAACTTCTAAACTTTCAGATGGTGCGGTTACAACTGCCAAGATTGCAGACGATCAGATTACAACCGCCAAGATTGAAACTGGTGCTATAACTGACGCAAAGGTAGATGCAAGTGCTGCCATTGCTACAAGCAAATTAACCGGCGCTGTAACAAGTATCGCTTCCAATGGTCTAGCTACATCTGCAACTACAGATACCACAGACGCTTCTAATATTTCTAGTGGAACATTACCAATTAGTAGAATTGGTGCTGGAGATATTACTAATGATAAAATTAGTAGTTCGGCAGCTATTTCACAGAGTAAATTAAATTTATCTATTACAAATTCAGAAATTGATGCTGCTGCTTCAATTGCAACATCTAAGATTTCTGGTCTAGCTACATCTGCAACTACAGATACCACAGACGCTTCTAATATTTCTAGCGGTACTCTTGCTCCTGCTCGAATGGGATCAGGTTCTCCAGGCTCTGCAAATTTTTTAAGAGGAGATGGATCTTGGGAAGCTGCTGGTGGTGGCAGCCTCAAGGGAATAACTGAGTTTAATTCTTCGGGCACTTGGAATAAAGCTTCAAGAGAAAGTGCGTTGGGTGTAACAATTTCTAAAATTAGAGTTTATGTTACTGGTGGAGGTGGCGGTGCTGCAGGAAGAAACGAGTCGGTCGCTAGCGGTGGTGGTGGCGGCGGAACAGCAATCAAATTTATTGATTCTTCAAGTATCACTTCAGCCACAGTTACCATAGGTACCGGCGGTAATGGAAACAACGGAACTGGGACTGGCAATGTAGGTAATCTTTCAAGTTGGTCTGACGGAACAAATACTTTAACCGGTAACGGTGGCGGCACTGGTGCTCAACCAAAGACCATTGGTGGTGGTGGCGGCGGTACAGCTTCGGGCGGAGATCAAAACATTAACGGTGGCATAGCTGCATGGTGGGATGGCGGATCTACTTATTGGGGATTTGGCCCAAGATATGGATCTAGCAATGTCGGTACTTTTGGTACAGGTGGTTCTGGAACTACTAACGGCGGCCGTGGTGGAGCTCCTGGAGTTGGTAGACCGGGATATGTTAGAGTGGAAGAATTCGAATAGGAAAAAACAATGGCAAGATATGCAATAGTAGAAAGTGGTAATGTTGTATCAATGATGGAATGGGACGGTATATCCGAACACCCAGATTCATCTAAAGCAATATTAGCTGATGATAACGCTTATGTGGGCGGAACTTATGATGGTTCTTCCTTTTCTGCAGCGCCGCAACCAGCAGATGAAAGAACATATGTCCAAAAAAGAGAAGCTGTTTATCCAAAAATAGGAGACCAGTTAGATGATTTATTTCATAATGGTGTATTCTCCGACGAAATGACTACAATACTGCAAAACGTAAAAGATACATATCCCAAAGGTTAAATAAAATGACATATCTAGACAAAGAACCAGAGTTTACTGCAAACTCTTCAAATCGAGCATTTAAAGGAATAAAGGATTATGTCATCATCTAGTTACATCGGTAAATCTCCTCAATATGGCGTTTTCAATAAACAAAATTTATCTGCGCCGATTAGCGGTTCAGCAATCACGTTGGATAGAATCGCAGCAGACACGCGACAACTCATTGTAGTTGTTGGTGGTATTATACAGGAACCAGAAACCTCATACACGATTAATGCTGCAGGTACACAATTAACTTTTGCAGAAACTCCTGATACTTCACTTACAGGTTGGATCATTTATCTTGGACAACTTACTACTGGTCCTCGTATTCAGGCAGATAGTCTTACATCACAAACTGCTCTAGGGGCACAACCCGCAACTGATGATGAGTTTCTTCTTTATGATACAAGTGCTGGCGACCTAAAGAAAGTTGATTTTTCTTATATGCAGTCTGCAATGGGAGACATCACAGGTGTCACAGCAGGCAACGGTCTTACAGGTGGTGGTACTTCTGGTGCTGTATCACTTGCAGTCGGTGCCGGCACAGGCATCACAGTAAACTCTGGCGACATACAGGTTGATGCGGCACAACCAACAATAACATCTTTAGCTAATAATGTTGTAATTAATACGAGTGGTGCTATCACAACAACAGGTGCATTTACTTCAATAGGTATTGATGACAATGCTTCAGCTAATGCTATAACCATTGAATCGGATGGGGATGTTCTAATAGGAACTACAACTGCCTCTACTTCTAGACTCCATGTTTATGATACTGACTTTCCAACTATAACTGGTGAGAGATTCAAAACTGGTGAAACAAACTCTATAAGAGATGTAACAAATGTAATTTTAAAAACAGATGCGGATGCGGCAGATGGTTTTGGTCCCGCTATGCGATTTGACATAACAGATAGTGGCGTAACCGGTCAAGTGATTGGAAGTATTGGATTTATAAGAGATGGTAGTGATAGTAATGGTGCTATGATTGTGCGATCAGGGAACTCAACTGAGTTGTTTAGGGCATCAACTTCAGAAATAAAATGTCCCGCTCAAGCGTATTTTCCAGAAACAACATTATCATTCAATGCTACACAGACATGGGATGTATCAACTAATCAAGTTACAAGAGTTGTACCTACAGCTAATGTAACTTTCTCCGCACCAACAAATCAATTAGATGGTGCTTTCTATTCCTTAATGATAGAACAAGATGGTACTGGCAGTAGGACGGCATCTTGGAACACAGTGTTTAAGTGGGCAGCCGGAACTGCTCCCACACTTACTACTACGGCGAGTGCCAAAGATATATTTGTGTTCCGTAGTGATGGCACAAATATGTACGAGGTTGGTCGTCAGTTGAATGTGAGTTAGGCTTATGTCACTATTAAGTATGGGTGGTGGTAACGCAGATGACTATAAGATCGACCAGTCGTTGCGGGTTACTGGCGGAAAATTAGTTCGCACACCTACAAGTGCTGGTAACAGAAGAACTTGGACATATAGCGCATGGGTAAAAAGATCCACATTAGATAGTGGATCGACTACTCAAGGAGATAGTCAAACAATTTTCTCTGCGGGGCCAAGCAGTAGTCAATATTTTTATTTGGCATTTTCTTCATCAGTGTATAGTGCAGGTTATGATGATACTCTATACCTCGATGAGTATAGTTTTGGTCAGCAGATTCAAAAAAACACTTCACAAAAATTTAAGGATATTGGAGGTTGGTATCACATAGTTGTTGCGGTTGACACCACACAGGCTACTGCATCAAATCGTATAAAAGTATATGTAAACGGAGAACAAGTAACCGATTGGGCAAGAGATACCAATCCTCCTTTAAACTACGAGAGTCAGGTGAACTCGACTAATTTTCATGGCCTTGGTGAATCTCCTTATGGTTCAGGAGCCGGTTATTGGCAGTATCATGGTTACTTAGCAGAAGTAAACTTTATTGACGGCACAGCCCTAGACTCATCTTACTTTGGCGAAACCAATTCCGACACTAACCAGTGGGTTCCTATTAAGTACGCTGCAAGTTACGGCACTAACGGTTTCTACCTTCCGTTCTCATCTGAAGAACTAGCAAATAGTTTTACTGACTCTACAAAATACACAGTAGAAAGTTTTACCTCTACAGGATCAACCTCATGGACTGCTCCATCGGGCGTAACATCGGTTGAATATCTAGTAGTTGCCGGTGGTGGTGCTGGTGGCGGTGGTTACTATGGTGGTGGCGGTGGTGCTGGTGGTATGCTAACAGGCACACATTCTGTTACTCCAGGAACTTCTTACACCGTAACTGTTGGTGCTGGTGGTGCTGCTACAAGTAGTTCAAACACTAACGGAAGTAATGGTTCGGATAGTGTTTTTGATAGTATTACTGCTAATGGTGGCGGTGGCGGTGGCGCATATCAACAAACAACGCCGACAGGTGGTGGTTCCGGCGGTGGCGGCGGCCGTGGAGGAAATGGTGCTGCAGGCACATCAGGCCAAGGTAACGCTGGCGGAAATGGTAATGGCAGTGCAAGTTCCGGTGGTGGTGGCGGTGGTGGTGCCGGAGCCGTTGGTGGTGCTGGTGCAGTTTCTGGTGGTAGTGGCGGTGTTGGGTTACC